>LNAP01000310.1_pt1 | contig 55221 bp, 16 predicted proteins | sample 602601 | NCBI WGS metagenome assembly LNAP01 (sample SAMN02440304, study PRJNA202911) | soil metagenome | biome: Subtropical and temperate rainforests or woodlands; isolation source: soil samples (1 kg each in a 20% v/v slurry with milli Q water) were... ...
GCTTGGGCACTTCGCTTCTCCTACCGCCTCTCTGATGGGGAATGCTACAGATGATTCAGAGCAAGAGCGGTCTCAGGGGAGCTTGGCACGGAGGGCCTGTGAGCTAAGGATTCGCTTGTGTGCCATGACACGGATGGCATGGTGCTTGACTTCAATTGCGGCATCACACGATACTCCAACACGGGGCATGAAAACCGTTGCTTGATCGGCTAAACGGGTAAAGGTTCCCTCCGAGTTATCTGAGGTCGCACTGCTTGTAGTGCGGTTCGTGGAGAAACGTCATTTTTTTGGGGGCGACGATAGAGTATGCAGGGAAATATGGGGGGGTAAGCGTTTGCGCTTGGGCTGTATTTAGCGTCGAGCTAGGGGGGCGTACGAGTGTAGCGAAGAAATTTCAGGAGCGCAGTCCCCCGAGGGGAGCGGAGTTGCTCGGGTGCGAGCACTTCCATGATCGGGCGCTTGTGTTCGAAGCGCTCAACTCGTCCAGGGCTGGGCACAGGTGATATCTCACAACCATGCACGCAATCACACCCAATGTGATTCCAGAGAAATGAGCACGTTAAATGAGTAAGCCTCAGCTACTTTGCCTTCCATTTGCCGGTGCGGGTGCGTCGTTTTTCAACGAATGGAAGCTCCTCACGGAACGTTTCGAAGTCGTTCCGGTTCAATTGCCCGGTCGCGAGAAGCGTTTCTGCGAACACCTCTACACCGATGTGTTTGAGGCGTCGGCTGGCCTCGCGTCTGAACTGCCTGAGCTGGTCGACCTGAAGCGGGACATCGTTTTCTTCGGCCACAGCCTTGGTGCTGTCCTAGCTTATGAGCTTACACTTGCGCTTGTACGCAAAGGTAACCATCGCGTCATTGGTTTAGCCGTCAGCGGGTCGCCTGATCCCTGGACGCCACGGAAAGAACGCGCCACCGGCTTAGACGATGAGAAGTTCCTCGCACGAGTCAGCGAGTTTGCTGGATATACTCATAGTGCACTCGAAGATCCACTGATGCGGGAGTTGCTGCTCCCTGCCTTACGTGCGGACGTTGAAATGCATGAGAAGTATAAAGCTCGTACGGATACCCTTCTGGACATTCCGGTCCTGATGTTGAGGGGCGATGACGACGAACTTATCAGCGGTGAACAATTGCAAGGCTGGGCGCGCGTGACGAGCGCTGACGCGCGCGCGGAATCATTGCCAGGGAGGCATATGTACCTAACCGAACGCCCGAGAGAGCTGCTTGGAATGCTTGAGCGGCGCTTCCTCTAGCTAGCCAAGAAGATCATGAAATGACCCAGCTAAGGTTGCAAGGAAAGGTTGGAATCGTCACCGGTGCAGCGAGAGGGCTAGGACGTGCATGCGCATCGCGTTTTGCGGAACATGGTGCAGACCTGCTGCTGATCGACATAGCCAAGGATATGCCCGGCGTACCGTACCCCTTGGGAACTGAAAGCCAGCTGGCGTACACCGCTGACTTGTGCCGGGAGGCCGGCGTGGTCGTGCAGACGGCGCATGTCGACGTGCGCGACCAAGCGCAGATTGACGCCGCGGTGAGCCGGGCGACCGCCCGGTTCGGGCATATTGATTTCCTGGTTAACAATGCCGGCATCGCAGCGCCATCGGGAAAGATTGCCCATGAAATTACCGAAGACGAATGGGCGCCGATGATTGACGTAGACCTTAATGGTGCCTGGCGGATGATCCGCAGCGTCGGGAAAGTCATGCTGGATGCCCGCTCCGGCAGCATCATCAACATTGCCTCAACAGCTGGCTTGGTGGGCTACCGCTACTTTGCTGGATACGTCGCAGCCAAGCACGGTGTTATCGGCCTGACCAAGGCCGTTGCCCTCGATTATGCACCATACAAGGTGCGTGTAAACGCTATCTGCCCGGGCTCGGTTCGTGACGCCGACCATGTTGAGGGGCGCATGCTCTCGGAGATCGCGCGTTCGCTCGACGTTTCTGTCGCCGAACACGAGGCCGTGTTCGTCCAGGCGCAGCCCATGAACGCGCTGATAGAGCCTGAAGATATCGCATCAGCGGCCTTGTGGCTTGCGTCGGATGAGACTGCGCGGATGACGGGCAGCACGGTAACCGTGGATGGAGGCTTCTCCATCCGCTGAGGTGCACACGCAAGGAAGTAGCTGGTTCCCACCCATCACGTGAGACGGACATTACGGAACATGGAAAGCGCCGCCATTTTTTCGAAGCTGAAGGACGTGGCATACGCCGACTTGCCCACCGCCATGCGCAAGCGCGCCGGCTGGAACAGCCACGCCGTTGCCTGCCGGCTCGATGCCGCTATTGATGAAAACGCCGTGGCCGCCGCCCTTCGGGCGCTGAGCGAACGGCTTTCAAGCGAAGGTGGGCCGGGGTCTGATGCCGAGCTGCATGTGGCTAGTGTGGCGTCGCCATCGACGTCGGAAGTGGCTTTGCAGCAGCGCATGCGTGAGATGTCCCGCCCCTTGTCGCGCAGCACCGGCCAGATCCTGCGCGCCTCGATCTTGCGATACGTTGATGGACATCGGGATTTCATTCTTGTCGGCGACCGCCCTGCCCTCGACCAGGACGCCTTGCAGCGCATCGCGCAATACTGCCTTTCTCCAAGCGACGCCCCTCCACCGATTGAGCTGCGGCAGGCAACGGGACCATCGGCAGACGACATCAATGCATTCGTTGGCTCGGACGTCTCACCGACCTTGGAATGGGAAGGTAGGGGTACCCGCCAGGCTGGGCAATCTGTACTAGAAATACCAGTAGCCGCGGAGGTGGCGCCGGAATACTGGGTGGCGGCGTTGGGCTGGGTTCTGTCCTGTTTCCACGGCAGGCCATCACCCGCGGTCGCCATTTTGCAGGAAGAGGCGTCGCAAAGCAGTGGGCTCGTGGTGGGGACCATAGGATTTCGACTCGCAAACCCGATGTCGGCTGGCAACGCCAGCGTGGTCAGCGCGTTGGACCATTCACGTGCACAGATCAAGGGCGCGATGCGGTACACCGAGAGCCTGCTTGACACCCTGAATGGAAAACATGAGCGCGCTATCGACGTTGGCGTCGGCGTGATCTTTCCACTGCCCGTGCCGCACGATATCGAGGGTATCGTCGACATGGAGTATCTGCCATGCAGCAGCGCCATTTTCCCTATCACGCTGGTTGTCAGCAGGCAGCAAAACGGTCGTCTCATCTGCTATTTTGATGGGGCCGTCTATTCGGCGACATCCATTCAGTGGCTGCTCCGTTGTCTTGTCCATGCTTGCTCCCAGCTTCAAGGGTCACAAGCTACGTGGCTTGCCGATGTCGAACTACTGCCGCGCGAAGCACGCGGGGAAGTGGTGGCACTCGGACGTTCTGCCGGAAAGCTGGTTCCGGGCGCCGACCGCATCGAAAGCGCCTTTGGGCGCATGAGTGTCCAGCAGCCCGACGCGATCGCGATTTCCTACGAAAATGAAGAGCTGACGTACGCGCAACTGGACTATCGCTCCAGTCTGTTGGCAGCCGCCCTGACGGCACGTGGAGTGATCCCCGGAGGCTTCGTTGGCATCTGCCTGAACCGATCGGTTGCGGTGATTGTCGCCATGCTGGCCGTCGTGAAATGCGGCGCCATTTACGTGCCGATGGACCCCGGTTACCCGCACGACCGGCTTGAATACACCGCGAGCGATGCAGGCCTGACGCTTGTCATTACGGAAGACGGCAGCTTTCCCTACGTGCCCGGCATGGTTGTGGCGACGATGGCTGACCTCGCGCGCGAAGCCGACCCGGCCCGTCTCTGGCAGGTGGCAGGGGGCACCGGTACCGACGCGGCTTACATGATCTATACCTCGGGATCGACGGGCCGCCCCAAGGGTGTACTCATCCCGCACCGGAACGTGATAGCCCTGATCGATGCGACTCGCGACGGTCTTGAGCTGTCGCCGCGCGACACGTGGACCTTGTTTCATTCCAGCGCCTTCGACTTCTCCGTCTGGGAAATTTGGGGCTGCCTGTTGACCGGCGGCCAACTGGTCGTCGTCCCGCACTGGGTGTCCCGCGATCCCGAACAATTTCGTGAGCTTATCGGGCGCAAGTCGGTTAGCGTGTTGAACCAGACGCCGTCGGCTTTCTACCAGTTAATCGAAGTCGATCAACGCGTGCCTGTGAGTGATTCACTTCGCCTCGTTATCTTCGGTGGGGAGCCGCTGGATGCGCGAGCCCTCCTGCCCTGGTTCGACCGCCACGCTGAATCGCGATGTCGGCTGGTCAACATGTTCGGTATTACTGAAACCACCGTACATGTCACGTGGCAGGACGTGCGACGGCGCGAAGCCCTTGGCGCGTCCCGGTCGGTCGGCACACCTATCCCTGGTTGGCACATATACGTGATGGACGAACAGCAGCACCTCCTGCCACCAGGCGTGCCGGGAGAAGTATATGTAGGCGGCGCAGGCGTAGCCCTTCGCTACCACGGCCGTGACGACCTGACCCATGCAAGGTTCATGCCCGACCCCTTTCAGGAGGGCATCATGTACCGCACGGGTGATCGTGGCTGCATGCTCGCCAACGGTACGCTCGAACACCTCGGGCGGTTGGACAACCAGATCAAGTTGCGAGGTTTCCGAATAGAGCTTGACGAGATCCGCCGTGTCATCCTTGGTCACGACGCCGTCCGGACTGCTGCCGTTCTTTTCAATCAGCCAAACCAGGCCGACCCGGCATCTGCCTGTATCGACGCCTATATCATAGCCGATGACGCCACGGCGGCGGATATCCGCGCCCATGCCGCCCGGTTCCTTCCTGAGTACATGGTGCCTTCGACGTTCACCTTCGTTTCGACGATGCCGCTCACGACCAACGGGAAGCTGGATATCAGGCGCCTTCCGCCGCCCGAAGTACCCGTCCAGGCAGTGGCACTGTCGGTGACGGACAGTGCAGTGCAGCCGCTGTCGGCCATGGGAGAACTGATGCGCTCGATCTGGCAGGACGTGCTCGGACGAGAAGTCAGCGCTGATGAAAACTTTTTCGACCTGGGCGGCAATTCGCTTCTCGCGGTACGCATCGCATCCACTATGCGAAAGCAGGGGCTCCCACCCTTGTCGATGAGGGACCTTTACACACACCAGACAATACGAAAACTGGTGACTGCGCTGGCCTGATAGATGGTGCAGGCGGGCGTGTAGGATGGGGCTCGACTACAACTGACGGAATTCCCATGGACCAGGACATAGTGCGAAACCATGCAATTGTATCCACCACAGCCCAAGTGTTCCTAGACTACGCGGTAGTCCAGGGCAACTGTCTAGGTCCAGCTGTCCTCCTTGATGATAGCTTGCCGCCGCTGTTTCGCGATTATAAGTACCCTCTCCATTCTTGGCCATGGTTCCTTGGCGAGGATATGCGCAAGATCCTGGAGGAGTGTGCGTGTCTGGTCCCCGAGCTGGTGCACCGGGCGGTCGAAGTGGAATTCGGTGACGACTCCCAGCGGCTGGCTGCCTTCTTTGGTTTGCCTGAACTGGTGGCCCAGCTGTACGTGGCTGTACGGCTCGAACCGTCCCAATTGATGCATCGCACGGACGCCATCCTCACGGAAGATGGCCTGAAGATCATGGAGATCAACGTCGGGTCGAATATCGGTGGCTGGCAGATCCAGTGGATGGATGGGCTGTACCGCAAGCATCCCTCGCTGAAAGGCTTCTTCGGCCAGGTTCGTTGCGAGTCCAAGGACATTCCGCTCGCGTACATGACGCAGATCGTTGAAAGCGCCAGGGCGGTGTCCGGCGACACCGATGCCGCGGTGCATGCTTTCGTCCTCGTCCCCGGTGAATTCCTCGACATTCCCGAGAGCGAGCAGACGATCAATTCCGTGTTCCAGGAGGCGGCGGCGGCCCGCGGTTGCCGTGGCGCGATGCACTTCGCAAGCGGGTACGACGCGTTGAAATTCACTTCTTCCGGCGTCTATTTCGAGGGCCAGCGGATCACCGCCATCGTTTCTTCCTTTCCGGGCGACGATGGTCCTGCGCAGCCCAAGGAGTTGTTCCGTGCTTATCTCGGCGGACAGGTGGCATGGCCGGACAACCCGTTCATCGCCACGGTGCGGGACAAGCGCTCGCTGGCGTTGCTGCACAAGCACAAGAACAACTCCGTGTTCAACGAGTACGAGCGCCGCCTGATCGACTATTTCATTCCATGGGGCACCGAGGCCGGTCCTAAGCAGGTCGAATTCAAAGGGGCGCAGGTGGACCTGGAGACCCTTCTGCTCCAGCAGCGGGAGCAGTTCGTCATCAAGATCGCTTACGGCGCGCAAGGTAACGACGTGCACGTTGGCAAGTTCAGGACGGATGAGGAATGGACGGAGGTCGTGCGTCGTGCCATGCAAGAGCCCGGCTGGCTCGTGCAGGAGTTCTGCGGCTCGTTGCCGTTCTACGGGCAGTCGGGCGTGTGGGGTTACGAGCTCCACGACGTCGTATGGGGCGTCTTCGGCTTCGGCACGAAGTACGGTGGCTGCTGGCTGCGCCTGATGAAACGTGGAGACAGCGATGGCGTCATCAACTCCGCCAAGGGTGCGCAGGAAACCATTGTCTATGAAGTGTTCGCGTGAGCGCGGCAGGCGTGCGTCGGCCCGCTAGCCCTCAGGGGGAGAAAGCACCATGTTGAATTCCAACCCTTGGACCATGGCGTTCAAGCCCAATCCGCAAGCACGGATGCGCCTTTTCTGTATCCCGTATGCGGGGGCCGGGGCGTCCGCATATCGTGATTGGCATGCTTCGATTCGCGACGACGTCGAGGTCGTCGGTATCCAGATGCCCGGGCGCGAGAACCGCTTTTCGGAGCCCCACCCCGGTTCCATCGACGACATCGTCGGCCAGCTCGGCGAGGTCATCGCCCAGCACGCCGACAAGCCCTTTGTGCTGTTCGGGCACAGCCTTGGCGCACTTGTCGCCTATGAGCTGACGCGGGCATTCCAGCAGCTGCGCGGCCCCGCCCCCCGTCACCTCATCGTGTCCGGCACGCGGGCGCCCCGTTGTCCGCGGCGGGACGAGCCGATCCACCAACTGGATGACGACGCGTTCCTGGAACGGATCAAATCCTTCAACGGCACGCCGCCATCGTTGCTGCAGGACATGGAGTTGATGAAGCTGTTCACGCCGCTGCTGCGCGCCGACTTTCGCGCTGCGGAATCCTATCGGTACGTCGATCGTGGGCCCGTCTGGTGCCCGGTCACCGTGCTGGGCGGTGACGGGGATGATGGCGTGCCGCTGGACGACCTCCATGCCTGGTCATCCATGTGCCGGTCGTCGTGCGATATGCACGTCTTCCGCGGTGACCATTTCTTTATCCACGAACACAAGGCGGCGGTCATCGAGATCGTCAACGGGGTGTTCGACGGCTTGCTTTCGAAGGGCAGGGCGCCATCGCCGGCGCCACGAGGCATGCTTGAAGAAGGCCTGATGTGAATGGACGCCAGGGCCGTAGTGCAAAGGGTGGTCGACACGGGCATCGCGCTGTATCTGAAGGACGGAAAGCTCGCGTACAAGGCGAAGCGCGGTGCGTTTACCGAGTCCCTGCAGACGCTCGTCCGCGAGCATAAGGGGGAGATCGAGCGGTATCTTTCCGGCCAGGGTGCCGCGCTTGGGGAAGCGGCAGCGCCGTTGTCGCCAGTGGCGGCGGAACACCGCGGCGTTCTCTCATTTGCACAGCAGCGGCTCTGGTTCCTCGATCAACTCGGCCACGGCAGTGCGCATTACAACATGCCCGCGGCACTCCGCCTGTCCGGATCACTCGACCGCCAGGCCTTGCAGGCGGCCCTCAACGAAATCGTTCGTCGCCACGAAATCCTGCGAACCACCTACGGCAAGACGGCTGTGGGTGGCGTCCAGCACGTTGCACCGCCCCTGCCTTTGTCATTGCCGGTGTCGGACTGGTCCGGCGTGAGTGAGGACGAGCGGGCCGCCCGGGTCGAAGCGTTGATGCGCCAGGAGCAATCGACGACGTTCGATCTGGCGCGTGACCTCATGATCCGCATGTCGCTGGCCCGGCTTTCCGCGGACAGCCACATCCTGTTCGTGACCCTGCACCACATTGCCGCGGACGGGTGGTCCCTCGGGATACTTGTGCGCGAGTTTGCCGCGCTCTACCAGGCATTCGTCGAGGGCAGGGAACCCACGTTGCCGCAGCTCCCGATCCAATACGCGGACTATGCGCACTGGCAGCGGAACGCGGTATCCGGCGAGCTCACGCAAAAGCACCTGGCGTTCTGGCGCGACGAACTCGCGGGCGTCCCGCAACTGCACAACATTCCTACCCACCGGCTTCGCGCTCCGCAACAGGCCACGGCGGGGAAATGCGTCTACCAGGTCGTGGATGCGCCGCTCCTGGCCGATCTGGTGGCGCTGGGAAGCCGTCATGGCGCCTCGTTGTTCATGGTGCTGCAGGCAGCGTTTGCGCTTCTCCTGGCCCGCTGGAGCGGCGACGAGGATATCGTGGTGGGCACGCCGGTTGCCGGTCGCGACCACAAGGACATCGACCACCTGATCGGCTGCTTCGTCAATACGCTTGCCCTGCGCAGCCGTGTTACGCCTGGCCTGTCCTTCGACCAGTTCCTCCGGGAATCCAGGGATTCCACGTTGCGCGCCTACGCGCACCAGCAGATACCGTTCGACATGGTGGTGGAGAGTCTGAATCCTCCGCGCAGCCTGAGTCACTCGCCGCTGTTCCAGGTGATGTTCGCGCTGCAGAACTACGACATGGGAGCACTGTCGCTGCCGGGCATGACCGTCGAGGAACTTGTCTCCGGCCCGCAGAACACCAAGTTCGATATCGCGGTCATCGCCATCGAGTCGGAAGGTGCCCTGCGGCTGTCGTGGACCTTTGTCGACGGCTTGTTCGAGCTGTCGACGGTGCAGAGCATGGCGTCGAGTTTCGTCCACTTGCTGCAGGCGATCGTGGCCGATCCCGCACAGCGCATCGAGCGGCTGCCTTTGTTGGGTGCCGAACAGGCTGAAGCGATGCGCGAGGCCGCACAAGCGAGGCAGGGCTACCTTGTCCATGACGCTTGGGGCGCCATCCAGCCCCAGGGTGCCGCAGGGCGCGTGAGCGCCGCGCGGCCCGGGCAGGCTGCGGGCATCCAGGCGTGGTACGACACGGGCGATATCGGCTTCCTGCGCTCCGACGGCGGCATCACAGTCCTGCGCAGCGAACGTGACAGCGAGACCATCAATGGCCATCGAGTCGCAACCAGGACGATCGAGGCGGCAGTGCTCGATACGGGGCTGGCCGAATCCGCCGTCGTCAGGATGCTGAGGTTCGGTGAAGCGGAGGCGCCGGTGCTGGTCGCGTACGTCGTTCCGCGCGGAGACGACCGGAACGGCTTTACCGAGACCTGCCGCGAAGCCCTGCGCGCGCACGTGCCCGATTTCATGCTGCCGGCAGTCGTCGTGGCGATCGACGCACTGCCCTTGATGGCGGACGGGACTGTCGATGTCGCACGGCTGCCGGTACCCGTGATGCCGATTGCCGCCGTGGCTGGGCACACACCGCCGAGCCATGCACTGGAAGAGCAACTGTGCGAGATCTGGTGCCTTGCGTTGTCCCTGGAGTCGGTCGGTATCCATGACAGCTTCTTCGACGTGGGTGGCACGTCGTTGCACAGCATCATCGTCCAGCAGGAGATTCTCAACCGTACCGGGCTGAACATCGACGTCACCGACCTGTTTACCTACCCCACGATCGCCGGCCTGGCAAAGTACCTCCAGCAGCGCACGCGCGACGGCGAACGCGAGGGCGAAGAAGCCGGCGCTGCCATGGAGCGCGATCTAGCCGAGCCGTCGGAGGCAGAGCATGGCCGCCGTTCCCCGAACGGCGCCATCGCCATCATCGGCATGGCGGGCCGCTTTCCCGATGCTCGCGATGTCGACGCCTTCTGGGAGAACATCAAGAACGGCAGGGAGTCGCTTACCGTCTTTACCGACGAGGAACTCCTGGCCGAAGGCGTCCCCCCGGAATTGCTGGCCGATCCCGCCTATGTGAAGTCGGGTGTCGTGCTCGAAGGGATTCGCGAATTCGATGCGGCCTACTTCGGATTCACGCCGCGCGAAGCGGAAGTCATGGATCCCCAGCAGCGGCTGTTGTTGGAATGTGCTGTGGAGGCGCTCGAACAGGCCGGCTATGGCGACGACGCCGTCGCGCGGCCGGTGGGCGTGTACGTGGGCACGGGTGAGAGCCACTACCTGTTCGAGAACCTGCTGCCTCAAGCCGAGGCGCTCGAAACCCAGCGCATCGCGGTCGTGCACGGTACCCGGCCCGATTTCATGGCCACGCGCCTGTCGCACCGTCTGAACCTGGCCGGACCCAGTGTCAGCATCGGCACGGCCTGTTCAACGTCGCTGGTTGCCGTGCACGAAGCCTGCCAGAGTCTGCTCGCCGGCGAATGCGAGATGGCGCTGGCGGGTGGCGCATCGATTTCGCAGCTCGGCCCCCGCGGATACCTTTACCAGGAAGGTTTCATCACATCCCCGGACGGACATTGCCGCGCCTTCGACAAGGATGCGGCCGGTACCCGAAGTGGCAGCGGCGCCGCGCTGGTTCTGCTCAAGCGCCTGGAAGATGCGCTGGCCGATGGCGATACGATCCATGCCGTCATCCGGGGGTCGGCCATCAACAACGACGGCGCGGACAAAGTGGGCTATACCGCGCCGAGCGTACTGGGTCAGGCACGCGCCATCGCACGCGCGCATGCCGTCGCTGGGGTTGCCGCGGATTCCATCGGTTACGTGGAAACGCACGGGACCGGAACGTCGCTGGGCGATCCCATCGAAATCCGGGCGTTGTCCCGGGCCTTCGCCGGTGCGGCCGCGCAAAGCTGCGCCCTGGGCGCCGTCAAGCCGAACATCGGTCACCTCGACTCGGCCGCGGGCGTGGCGGGACTCATCAAGACCGTCAAAGTGCTGAGTGAGCGGCAGATTCCCCCCACGGTGAATTTCACGCAGCCTCATCCCAAGATCGATTTCGAAAACAGCCCGTTTTACGTCAGCAAGGAACTCAGGCACTGGGAGAGTGGCACCGCGCCGCGGCGCGCGGGCGTCAGTTCGTTCGGCATCGGCGGCACCAATGCGCACGTGGTACTCGAGGAGTCCCCCGCGATTGAGCCAGGCCAGGGCTATCGGGAAAACCATCTCGTGCTCCTGTCGGCGAAGACCCCAACCGCTTTGGCGCGGATGTCCGCGGACCTTGCGCAATGGATGGGCGCGCACGGAGACAGGGAACCGGCGGATGTGGCATACACCCTGCAGCGAGGGCGCCCGGCTCATGGCCACCGTCTTGCCTTCGTTGCCCGTTCGATGCCCGACGCTGTGCAAGCCCTCCTCGACCACGGCGGCACGCGTATTCTCGCGTCCCCCGGCGAGACTGCCGAGGAAGCGTCGGTCGTATTCCTGTTCACGGGCCAGGGCTCGCAGTATGTCGGTATGGGAGCCGGGCTGTATCGCGTCGAGCCGTTGTTCAGGGAGCTGGTCGACACCTGCGCGGAATGGCTCGTGCCACACCTGGGCCTCGACCTGCGCCAGGTGATGTTCGCTGCCGCCGACGATTCGCTGGCAGAAGAGGCCATCGCTCGTACCGACCTGGCGCAGGTGGCACTCTTTGTCTTCGAATACGCGCTGGCTCGCCAATGGATGGCTTGGGGTCTCCAGCCAGCGGCCATGCTGGGGCACAGCCTTGGCGAGTATGTCACCGCCTGTCTGGCCGGCGTTTTCTCCCTGGAGGATGGCCTGAAGCTCGTGGCTGCGCGCGGCCGCCTGATGCAGCAGGCGGAGCCGGGCAGCATGCTCAGCGTCCGGCTGGGTGAAGAGGCGGCGGCAGCGCTCGCCCGGGAGTGGTCCTGTGAACTGGCCGCCGTCAATGGTCGCGCCGACTGCGTGATCAGCGGTCCGCGGGATGCCATCGATGCGCTCGCCGCTCATCTGGGCGAACGTGATGTGTCCTGTCGCGTGCTTCGCACCTCTCATGCCTTCCACTCGCGCATGATGGCCCATGCAGCCGTACAGCTGGGCGATCTCGTGCGGTCCATTCCGCTTTCCGCGCCCGCGCTTCCTTTTGTTTCCAATGTCACCGGCCGCTTTATCGAGGCGAGGGAGGCCACGGATCCGAACTACTGGATTCGCCACCTCGTTGGCACGGTGCGCTTCGCCGATGGGCTGGAGACGCTGTTCGCCGACACCTCCGTCCTGCGCCGCAAGCGTCTGATGTTGGAGGTGGGCCCCGGTATCGCGCTCACCTCGCTCGTGCGCAGGCACGCCACGACGCCAGGCGTGGTGGCCATTGCATCCGGCAGGCATCTCCATGACGAACGCGACGACGCCGCCGTGCTGCTTGCAGCCCTGGGGCAACTATGGGTTCACGGTGCCGCAGTGGACTGGCGAGGCTTCCACGCCGGTGAGCGCCGCCGCCGCATTCCCCTGCCTGCCTATCCGTTCGAACGCCAGCATTACTGGATAGACGCCCGTAAGGGTTTGGCACGTCCCGACACCACGAAAAAAACCGCTCGGGCGGCGGGTGGATTCCATGTCCCAACCTGGACAGATGCACCGGCGTTGCCCCCGGCACCCGAGGGCGATCGCAGCCTTTGGCTCATCTTTGCCGATGAGGGTGGTGTCGCCGCGAGCGTCCGGGAGAGGCTGTCTACAGGCCATGCACATGTGGTGACAGTGTGCCGTGGCAGCGCCTTCACGCAGGAAGCCGAGGGCGTGTATCGAATCGATCCCGGTTCGGAGCAGGATTACCGGCGTTTGACGGGCCTGCTCGCCATGCACAAGCCCGAGCAGATGCGTGTCGTACACCTGTGGAGTACCGACGGAGCCGATATCGCCGATGTGCTCGACCGTACCGAGTACGCTGAAACCATGGCGTTCGGAAGCCTGCTCTACCTGGCCAGGGCGTGCGATGCGGCGATGCCGCACGCCCGGGTCGAACTCAACCTGGTCACCCGGAACGTCTTCAGCGTCACCGGCGGCGAGACCATGGCACCGGAGTTCGCCGTCGCGCCGGGTCTGGGCAAGGTTATCGCGCAGGAGTGCCCACAGTTCCGCACCGCGCACATCGATCTGGCCTCCCCAGCCACGGATAATGTGGACCTGGGGCGCATGGCCGATCACCTGCTTGCCGAGTGCGTGGCGGCGGAACGGCCGGCGCATGTGGCCTACCGCGGACGCAAGCGCTGGCTTCAACGCAATGAGCGCCTGGCGCTGCCGCGTACGGGGCGCACAGCGGTTCGCAAAGCCGGCACTTACCTGATCACCGGCGGCATGGGCCTGATCGGCCTGCAAATCGCGAAGGAACTGGCACGGCAGGGAGCAGGCGCCCTGATTCTTGTCGGCCGGTCGACGTGGCCGCCGCGCGAATCCTGGGCGACGTTGCGCACGACCGGCCCCAGCGGCCAGGCCGGGATACTCGAGACTCTGCTGGCTATCGAAGCGCTTGGGGCGAAAGTGAGCATCAAGCGTGCCGATGTGGCATCGCTGGAGCAGATGCAGCGCGTGATCGACGACACCGAGGACGAGTTTGGCGCGATCCATGGCGTCATCCACGGCGCGGGAAAGGTGCACGACGCGCTGCGCCCGTTGGGCGGCATCAGCCTCGACGATCGCCGCGAGCAGTTCCGCCCGAAGATAGCGGGCACCCAGGTACTGGACGAGGTGCTCGCTGGGCGCGAACTCGACTTCTGCCTGTTGATGTCGTCGCTTTCCTCCGTGCTGGGCGGCCTTGGTTTTGGTGCGTATGCCGCGGCGAACGGTTACCTCGATGCCTATGCGCAATGGAAGCACCAGCAGGGCGACACGGCGTGGCGGGCGGTGAACTGGGATGGCTGGCGGTTCTCAGATGCTGCGGGCAACGATCGTTTCGGCATGAACGCCGAGGAAGGTATCGCGGCACTGAATGCGATCCTTGCTGCCGTGCCGATGCCGCAAGTCATCGTCTCCGCAGGCGATCTGGCGGCTCGCTCCGAAACGTGGCTCCGACCGGCTGACGACGCGCCCACGCTCGCCCCGGCCCACGCCCGGCCGACGATGCGCACGGCGTTCATCGGCCCCAGGAACGCCCAGGAGATGCACTTGACGAGTATCTGGAAGGAGATGCTCGGGTACACCGAAATCGGAATACACGACAACTTCTTCGAACTCGGCGGCGATTCCGTCCTCATCACGAAGCTGCTGGCCAGGATCCGGTCGGTTCCGGAGTTCGACGGCGTCAACTTCACCATCAAGCAATTGTTCGAGATGCCCACCGTCGCGCAGCTTTCGGCGTGGGCGGACGAGGTACGACAGGCAGCTGAACTGGCGAAGAAAAGCGAATCGTTGCGTGCACGCAGCAAGACGGTCGAGATGGGCGAGATATGAAGGCATCGCGGCCGGCGCAACGATGACGGCCACCAGGTATTGGACACCGCATGAACCACCCCGAGGTTGACTGATGGATATCAAGAATCTGGTGAACAAGGCGCTCGACGCCGGCATCTTGTTGAGCGCCAGGGAAGGCCGCCTGGTTTTCGAAGTGACAGGCGCACCGATGTCCGTCGATCTGCGGGATGAACTTCGCCAGCACAGGGATGCGTTGCTTGCCTACCTGGCTGGGATTGGTGCAGCCGTGGCCCAAGGCCCCGGCGTGACGAATGTGCCTCGCATCCAGCGGCGCCCCGCCGGCGGCGACAGGCCACTGCTGTCTTATGCACAGCACCGCCTGTGGTTTATCGATCGCATGGGTGGCAGCAGCCAGTACAACATGCCGAGCGCGTATCGGCTGAAGGGTTCCCTCGATCGCACGGCCTTTGCGCGCGCATTCCGCGACGTGGTTCAGCGGCACGAGGTTCTGCGTACCAACTTCGTGGAAGAACATGAGAGCGTCTTCCAGTACATCCACGACGCGATCGAATTGCCGCTCATCGAAATGGATATCACGGCACTGCCGGCCGACGAACGGGAGGAGGAAGTCCATCGCATCTTCAATCAGGATGCCATCGCCCCTTACGACCTCGCCTTGTCGCCCCTCATCCGTATCCATTTGTTGGCCCTCGCCGGCGACGAGCATGTCGTGATCGTCAACATGCACCACATCGTTTCCGATGGCTGGTCCATCGACGTGCTGATACGTGAATTCGCCGAGCTTTATGCCGCGTACCAGGCCGGACACGAGCCCGAACTCGAGCCACTGGCGATCCAGTACGCAGACTACGCGCAATGGCAGCGCGCATGGATGGAGGGCGAAGCGGTCGAAGGCCAGCTGGCCTTCTGGCGTGCGCAGCTTGCCGGCATTCCCGCGGTACACAACCTTCCATTGGACAAGCCTCGCGGATCGCAGCAGGATTTCTCCGGCGGAACGCATGTCCAGGCAATCGATCCGGAACTTTCGGACCGCATTCGCCAGTTCTGCAAGGAACGCGACGTTACCCCGTTCATGTTCCTCGAAACGGCATTCGCACTCCTTGTCCATCGCTTGAGCCATGCTCCGGACGTGGTGATCGGCACCCCGGTCGCCGGAAGGGAGCACTACGAGACGCAAGCGCTGATCGGATTCTTCGTGAACACGCTGGTCGTCCGGAGCCGCTTCGAACCGGGGCTGTCGTTCGATGAACTGTTGCGTCGAAACAAGTCGACGATCCTGGACGTGTTCTCCTACCAGCACACGCCTTTCGAATTCCTGGTGGAGGAGATCAAGCCGGCACGGAGCCTGAGCTACAACCCCATCTTCCAGCTCATGTTCAACGTCCAGAGCGTAGGCCAGTCCGAGCTGGCGTTGCCCGGCCTCACCTTGACACCGCTGTTTGCCCGCACAGGCGTTACGAAGTTTGACCTGTCCGTGGACGTCACCGAATCCAGGGGAAGCATGACGGCGGTCTGGGGATACAAGACCTCGCTGTTCCGGGAAGAGACGGTAGCGCGTTTCGCGGACTGCTACCGCCTGCTCCTCGAGGGCGTGCTTCACAATCCGCAGGCAGACACCGCGCAACTGCCGATCCTGCCCGACGGTGACCTCGAGATGCTGTTGCGATGGAATCGTACGGCTCATCCGTTTCCCGACACTTGCATCCACACGCTGTTCGAGGCACAGGCGGCGCGCACGCCGGATGCCGTCGCTGTGTCGTACGCGGGCAGCCGGCTTTCCTATGCTGAGCTGGATGCGCGAGCGAACCAGCTGGCACATGGCCTGGCGGCACGAGGGGTGGCCGGCGATACCCTGGTCGGCGTCGCGATGGAACGATCGCTGGATATGGTGATCGCCTTACTGGGAATCCTGAAAGCCGGCGGGGCCTATGTTCCGCTGGACCCCAGCTATCCCGACGACCGGCTCCGTTACATGGCCAAGGACGCTCAGGTTCGCCTCGTCCTCACCCAGGAACGCTTCCGGCCGCGCTGGCAAGGTCTTGGCATGGCGTGCCTGGCGGTGGACGATCCAGAACTCCTGCAGGCGGCCGGCTACCCACGCACGCCCGTAGCGGCCGCACCGGAGCCCTCGGGCCTGGCCTATGTCATCTATACCTCGGGATCGACCGGCACGCCGAAAGGTGTCATGAACTCGCACAGTGCACTGGTCAACCGCATCGACTGGATGCAGCGGGAATACCTCCTGCAGCCCGACGATCGCGTCCTGCAGAAGACACCGTATAGCTTCGACGTTTCCGTATGGGAGTTTTTCTGGCCGTTGACGGTTGGCGCAAGCATCGTCATGGCCCGACCGGAGGGCCACAAGGATCCGCTCTATCTGCGCGACGTCATCCGGGAGGAAGGTGTCACGACGCTGCACTTCGTGCCGTCGATGCTTGCCAGTCTGCTCGATGCGATCGACTGGGCTGGCCTTACCTGTGTGCGCAGGGTGTTTGCCAGCGGCGAGGCATTGAGCCAACGCCTTGTAGATCGCTATTGGGCGACCGGCACGACGGCGTCGTTGCACAACCTTTACGGGCCTACGGAAGCCGCGATCGATGTGAGCTACTGGGACTGCCGGCAGCCGGCCGTGGACCATGGCGTGCCGATCGGCCGCCCGATCAGCAACGTGCAGCTGCATGTGCTCGATGCCCACCGGCAGCACGTGCCCGTGGGTTGTTTCGGCGAGTTGCACATCGGCGGGGTCGCCGTCGCCAAGGGCTACGTGGGCAACGCCGAGCTGACTCGCGAGAAGTTCATTGCCGATCCCTTTTCGAACGTTGCGGGTGCCAGGCTCTACAAAACGGGCGATCTGGCGCGCTGGCTCCCCGGTGGCTACCTCGAATTCGCCGGTCGCCTAGACCACCAGGTGAAGTTGAACGGCGTCCGCATCGAGCTGGGCGAGATTGAGGCACACCTGCGAACCCAGGCCGATGTTCGCGATTGCGTCGTCATTGCCGACAGCGAGGACCCGGACCACCAGCACCTTGTCGCGTACGTCGTCAGCCGACGGATCGCCGGGGAGGCGGATACCGATGACTGGCAAGCGCGGCGGAACGAAGAAACGAGCATCCTCAAGGCCGGGCTCAAACAGCTCCTGCCCGATTTCATGGTGCCTTCGCTGTTCGTGTTCCTGGATGCGCTCCCGCTATCGGCGAACGGGAAAGTGGACAGGAAGGCGCTCGCCAGGCCTTCGGCGCCGGTGGCGCACAGGACCTACGTGGCGCCCAGGCAGGAACTGGAGCGGGAACTGTGTCGCATCTGGGAAGAGGTCCTGCACGCCGACGAGGTAGGCATCCATGACAGCTTCTTCGATATCGGAGGCACGTCACTGCTGTGCATCAAGGTGCAGAAGCGGATCCATGACCGGCTGGGCCGTGCCATCGCTCTCACTGACCTCTTCGAGTTCCCGACCGTCTCCGAACTGGCCTCGCACCTGCAGGGGTCTTCCGCACCCTCGTCCGAAACCGCGATCCGTGCAGACGATGGCGGCCGAACAAGGCAGGGCACGGCCGGCATCGCCATCATCGGTATGGCGGGGCGCTTCCCCGATGCGAACGACGTTGACGCCTTCTGGCGGAACCTGGCGGCTGGCTATGAAGCGCTACGCGAGTTCAGTGACGAAGAGCTCCTGGCGGCGGGCATCAGTCGCGAACAGCTCGACGCCCCCGACTACGTGAAGCGGGGCGTGCTTCTCGACGGCCTCGACCAGTTCGACGCGGCTTTCTTCGGCTTCACTCCGCGCGAGGCCGAAGTGTTGGATCCACAGCAGCGCCTTCTCTTCGAATGCGCGGTTGAGGCACTCGAGCAGGCTGGTTACGGCGATGGCACACGGCCGCGCCCGGTCGGTGTCTTCGTGGGGCAGAGCGAAAGCCAGTACTTCGTCAACCATCTGCTGGGCCGCCAGGACTTGCAGGACTCGCTGGGGATCGCACTGCTCCACGCGAACAGCAAGGAGTACACGTCGACGCGCCTTTCGTACAAGCTCAACCTCTCGGGGCCCAGCGTCAGCCTCGGCACCGCGTGTTCGACATCGCTCGTTGCAGTACACCTGGCATGCATGAGCCTCCTGCAGGACGAATGTCGGATGGCGCTCGCCGGTGCGGCCAGCGTGTCCCTGCTGGAGCCGCAGGGGTACGTGTACAGGGAAGGGGGCATTGCATCCCCCGACGGGCACTGCCGGGCCTTCGACGCTGCCGCTGCGGGCACGCGTGCGGGCAGTGGTGCCGGTCTCGTCCTGCTCAAGCGTCTGGAGGATGCCCTGGCCGATGGTGACACCATCCATGCGGTCATCAAGGGCTCGGCGACCAACAACGATGGTGCCGGCAAGGTGGGTTATACCGCGCCGAGCGTTGCCGGTCAGGCGGCCGTGATCCGGCAGGCCCACCGCCGTGCGGGCGTGAGTGCGGAAAGCATCGGCTACATCGAGACCCACGGTACCGGCACGCGCATCGGCGACCCGATCGAGATCAAGGCGCTGGCAAGCGCATTCGCGGGCGTAAGCCACGCAGGCTGCCGGCTGGGCACGCTCAAGCCGAACATTGGCCACCTCGACACGGCGGCCGGCGTCGCGGGCCTGATCAAGACGGTGCAGGTGCTGAAGCACAAGCAGTTCCCGCCCGCCATCAATTACGGGCAAGCCAATCCGCAGATCGAGTTCAGCGCCACGCCGTTCGCGGTCAATACGACGCTGCGCACCTGGGAAGAAAGCGCCCAGCCACGTCGTGCGGGAGTGAGCTCGTTCGGTATCGGTGGCACCAACGCGCATGTGATCCTCGAAGAAGCACCACGCATCGCTGGAGGCGATGCACTCGAGGGGCCCGTGCTGCTGGCGGTTTCGGCGAAATCGGCCGCGGCGCTATCGGTCGCAAAATCCCGCCTGGCCCGGCATCTGCGGGATTTCCCGGAACAGTCGCTGGCAGATGTCGCCTACACGCTGCAAGTGGGCCGTACGCCCCACGCCTACCGTTTCGTCGTACACAGCAGCGATGCCCTGGACGCCGCCGCGCTCCTGGAGGAAGCGTCGCCTTCGCAACCCCCGGTCATGGTCAAGGAGGGGCAACGCGTCGATATCGTGATGATGTTCCCGGGGCAGGGGGCGCAGTACCCGCGCATGGCACGTGGGTTGTACGAAAGGGAACCGGTGTTCCAGGCAAGCGTCGACGAGTGCGCCGACATCCTGCGCGGCGAGCTCGGGTGCGATATCCGCGAGGTCCTCTTTGCTCATGCGGACGATGGACGGCTCCATGAGACACGGCTCGCCCAGCCCGCCCTGTTCGTCGTCGAACACAGCTTGGCCCTCTTGCTCGAATCCTGGGGTATTCGGGCGGCTGCCATGATCGGGCACAGCCTGGGTGAGTACGTGGCCGCATGCCTCGCCGGTGTCTTCGACCTGCGTAGCGCCCTGCGGCTGGTTGCGGCCCGGGGCCGCCTCATGCAGGCCATGCCTGCCGGCGCGATGCTCTCCTGCCGGATGTCCGAGGACAGCCTGCAACCCTTGCTTGCAGCTACCGGGTGCTCGCTGGCTGCCGTGAACGGCCCGATGGACATGGTGGCTTCGGGCGATACCAAGGCAATCGCACAACTGCGCGCCCTGCTGGAAGAACGCGATATCCGCTGCAGCCTGCTGCATACCTCGCACGCGTTCCACTCCTGGATGATGGACCCGGTGCTCGATGCGTTCCGTGCCGAGCTGGCTCGCGTGGAACTCAAGCCTCCGACACGCCCATTCGTCTCCAACGTGAGCGGCGCCTTCATCGGCGATGAGGAAGCCACCTCCATGGACTATTGGCTGTCGCATCTGCGCGGCACGGTCCGCTTTGACGCCGGCATTCGGACGCTGCTCGCCGATACACGCTTCATCGCGCCTGCCAGGGTGCTGGTGGAGGTGGGCCCCGGCGTCACCTTGAGCTCACTCGTACAGAAGCAACCGCTGAAAGCACAGTCGGTCGTATCGACGCTACGTCATCCGCAGGTCATGGAAAACGACAGCGACGTGCTGCAGCGTGCCCTCGGACAGTTGTGGCTGGCGGGCGTCGACATCGACTGGGCGGCGGTGCATGGCCGCATGCGCCCGCGGCGCGTGCCTTTGCCGACATACCCGTTCGAACGCCAGCGCTATTGGATCGATGCCCGCAAGGGGCCAGCCGTCCAGGGCGTCGCCGAAAGAGCGGCGAGCGTCGAGGAATGGTTCTACGAACCTACCTGGCGCCTGCAGTCCGCATCGCTGTTGCCCCCGCCGGACGCCCGGGCGGACGCGGGCTGGTTGCTGTTCGCCGACGACACAGGCGTCGCCGATGCGATGGCAGCCCGGCTGCGTGAGGCGGGCCATGCGGTCACGCTCGTACGCCGGGCAGACCAGGCGGCCGCCGCGGACACCGATGCCGGGCTGGTCATCCAGTCGCCAGGGCAGGGCGACGAGTACGGCCAGTTGCTCGAACGATTGGGCGAACGCGGCGTCGACGCCACGCATATCGTGCACCTGTGGAGCCTGGACGCATCGAACTCGTTCGATGCGGTTCAGGGCGTCGGCGCATACAGCCTGCTTGCGTTGACACAGGGGCTCATGGCTGCCCGTCCCCCCCGGGCAGTGGAAATGACCGTCGTTACCCAGGGAGCATGGCGAGTCACTGGAAGCGAAGCATTGGTGCCCGCACAGGCCACCGTGAGCGGCCTTGCCAAGGTGGTCCCGCAGGAATCCGATATCCGCTGCTTCCAAGTCGACATCGCCCTGCTTGGCGACAGCTCATCGTTTTCACCTGACGCCCTGGCTGCTCAGCTTTGCAGGGAAGTCACCTTGCACGGCCCTGACCGGCAGCATGAAGTCGCCTTGCGCGGCATGCAACGGTGGATTCGGCACTACCAGCCCGCGCGCCACCCCCAGAAGCCAGTGCGCACGTTGCGCCAAGGCGGGGTCTACCTGATCACCGGAGGCCTTGGGAATATCGGGCTGGCCCTGGCCGACCACCTGGGGCGTACCGTACAAGCCAGGCTGGTGCTGGTTACCCGACGTGCGATTCCGCCGCGGAGCAGCTGGCTCGATCACCTCGCCGACGCATCGACCGACGTACAGCTCGCACGGCGCTTGCAAGCGCTCATCGCGCTGGAATCCACCGGGGCCGAGTTCGAGATCGCCACAGCCGATGTCGCCGACGCCTCGCAATTGGACGCAGTTTTCGCAAGGGCGCACGAAAGGTTCGGTCGCGTCGACGGCGTGATCCACTGCGCTGGCAAGGTGCATGATGCGATGGTAGGGCTGCAGGAGCTGTCGCCTGCGCACTTCGAAGCCCACTACGAAGGCAAGGTCCATGGCCTGCTTGCGCTCGACCGCGTGCTCTCCGGTCGTGACGTCGACTTCTGCATGGTCATGTCGTCGCTGTCGGCGGTACTCGGTGGTCTCGGGTTCGGCGCATACGCCGCGGCCAACGCGTTTACCGATGCCTTCGTGCACGACCGCCACCACCGGGGCGACGAGCGTTGGCTGAGCGTGAACTGGGACGGGTGGGCATTCGGTCCGTTCCCAGCGGGCGACACGTTCAGCATGACGCCCACCGAAGGCATGCAGGCCTTCGCACACGCTTTGCGAAGCGCCTGGGTACCGCAACTGGTCAACTCGACGGGTGCGCTGGCGGACCGCCTGGAGAAGTGGGTGGAACGCGATGCGCCAGGGCAGATTGCCTTGGATTCCTACGCACGTCCGGAGCTCGAATCGAGTTTTGTCGGACCGCGGAACGCCATCGAGTCGCGGCTGGCCCAGTCGTGGCAAACATTGCTCGGCATCGATCAGGTCGGTGTGCGCGACAACTTCTTCGCGCTGGGAGGGGATTCGCTGCTCGCCACCCGCGTGATCAGCATGATCCGGCACGAGTTCGCGGTAAGTGACAAGGTGTTCTCACTCAAGGACTTCTTCATGCGACCGGAAATCGAGGCCATCGCGCTCAAGATCGGTTCGCATCTCGACGGGGCTGAGGCGGAACTGCGAAAGAGCCAGCTTGCCGAAGCTGGAATGCAGGCAGAAGAGGGAGTTTTGTGATGAAGACGGCCGAGCAGATCGTCGCGGACGCGACATCCCATGGCGTGGTGCTCTACCTCAAGGACGGGCAGCTGGCCTACGTCGCCGAAGCAGGGCGCTTCCCCGAGGCGTTGAAAGCGGAAATCCGCGCCAACCGCGATGCCGTCGTCGCGCTGCTCTCGACCCGGTCCAGCGACGAACTGGCGCAGGCGCAGCCTGCCATTCCCCGCATGGTGGCGGTGCCTCGGCTGGAGCACATGCCGGCCTCGTATGCCCAGCACCAGGTCTGGCTCGCCGACCAGTTGGATCCGGGCAGCGCACGATTCAACATGTCGATGGCGCTGCGCCTCCAGGGTGCGCTGCGGCACGACGCGCTCCACTTCGCACTGGATGAACTGGTGCGGCGCCATGAAGTACTGCGTACCGTCTATGTCCGCGTTGGCGATACACCTCTCCAGCGCATCCAGCCTGCACGATCCGTCCCGGTCACGTACGTCGACCTGACATCGCTGCCGGAATCGGAACGGGCGCAGGAACTCGCACGGCACCAGCGCGAAGAAGGGGGCGCAGGCTTCGACCTGGCGGCGGACCTGATGTTGCGTGTACGTCTTGTCGCCACCGGCCCGGAGGAGACGTTCGCGCTGTTCACCATGCACCATATCGCTTCCGACGGTTGGTCCATGGGCCTGCTGATTCGGGAATTCGTCGGGTACTACACGGCCTGCGTGGAGGATCGGCCAGCCCGGTGCGAGCCCCTGGCGCTCCAGTACGCCGATTACGCCAGTTGGCAACGCGCGAAGCTGGATGGAGACCTGCGCTCGGAGCACCTGGGATACTGGAAGGCGCAATTGCGGGGCGTGCGCAACGGGCCCTCACTCTCGACCGACAAGCCACGCCCGGCCCGAACCTCGCTTCGGGCAGGCATCGAGGCTTCCTACCTCGGCGCTCGCCTGTCAAACGACCTGCAGGAGTTCGCGGCGGCGCGCGGCGTCACTGCATTCATCGTCCTGCAGACGGCGTTCGCGCTTCTGATCGGTCGCTGGAGCGGACACGCCGACGTGGTGATCGGTACCCCCGTGGCGGGCCGAACGGACAAGGCCGTCGAGCCCATCATCGGGTTGTTCGTCAACCTGTTGGCCTTGCGGACCCACTTCGTCGACGGCGACACGTTCACGACGCTTCTTGACCGCAACCGCGAGACGATCCTCGATGCCTATGCGCACCAGGACCTTCCTTTCGAACTGGTTGTGGACGAGGTCCTGGCCGAACGGGACCTGCGGGTGTTCCCGCTCTTCCAGACGGTATTCAACCTGCAGAACGTCGGGCAGGACAAGCTGCGGCTCCCCGGCCTCGAGGTCACTGGCCATAACGCCGAGACGGTCGCCAAATTCGATCTCGAAGTGACGGTCGAAGAGGGCACAGACGGCTATTGGGTCCAATGGAAGTACGCGGCCGATCTGTTCGATCCATCCACCGCCGTGGAGCTCGCCAGCTGCTACCTAAGGCTACTGGAGGGCATCGTTGCCGATCCGGCCCGGCCGGTGTCGTCCCTCGCCGAGGAGGCAGGTATTGTCCGGCTGGCCGCGGAGGGTCGCATCGCGCCAACCACCCCGACCGAAGCAACGGCGGCGGCGACCTTCGCGGAACCGGAGACGGCGAACGAACGCCTGATGGCCGCGCTGTGGCAGCGGGTTCTCGGCCACGAACGTATCGGCACCGAATCCAACTTTTTCGACCTGGGTGGCAATTCCCTGAAGGCCATGCGGCTGGCCACGCTGATCGCGGAGACGTTCCAGGTGCCGGCGTCGGTTCGCGCACTGTTCGAAAACCCGACCATTGCCGCGCTGGCGCGGCATGTCGGCGCACACGCGCCGCAGGGACCTGTACGCATCCCGGTGGCGCCGGAAGGCAGGCCCATACCGCTGACGTTCGCGCAGCAACGGTTGTGGTTCATCGACCAGCTCAACGACGGCAGTCCGCACTACAACATGCCTGTCGTGCTTCGCATCCATGGGGAACTCGACCTCGCGGCGCTGCATGGCAGCCTGAATGCCATCGTGGCGCGGCATGCGACGCTGCGGACCGTCTACGCGCAAACCGGCGACGGGCCGGTGCAGGTTGTCCGGCCGTGGTCGCCCCTGCCGTTCCCCGTGGTGGATCTTCAGGGGCAGGATGCGTCGGCGCAGGCGCAGGCGGTTTCCCTTGCCGTGCGCGCCGAGGCCGCCGCGGCATTCGATCTTGCGCGGGACACCATGCTTCGGGCGAAGTTGCTGTCGTTGTCCCCGCACGAACATGTACTCGTGCTCGTCGTGCATCACATTGCCTCGGACGGCTGGTCCATGGACATCCTGCAGCGCGAATTCGTGGCGCTGTACCAGGCATACATCGAGGGGCGCGAGGCGGCGTTGCCGGTCCTGGACATCCAGTATGCGGATTACGCCTTCTGGCAGCAGCAAACCTTCGCGATGGACACGTTGCAGAGCCAGCGCGCCTACTGGGAAGCGCTGCTCCGTGGCGCACCTGCCATGCATAGCCTTCCGCTCGACCGGCCGCGTCCACCCCGTCAGGACTTCGCCGCTGCGTTGTGCCGGCGCAGCCTTGGCAAGGCCCTGTCGGATGACCTCGACACGCTCGGAAAGCGGCACGACGCCACCTTGTTCATGGTGCTCCAGGCGGCATTCGCGTTGTTGCTGGCACGGTGGAGCCAGCAAGAGGATGTCGTCATCGCCAGCCCCACCGCAGGGCGCGTCAACAGCCAGGTGGAGGGCCTGATCGGCTTCTTCGCGAATACGTTGGCGTTCCGCCACGTGCTTTCGCCGGAGAAACGATTTGACGAACTGCTCGTGCAATGCCGCCAGCAGGTGCTCGAAGCGTTCGCGCGCCAGGACTTTCCCTTTGAAATGCTGGTCGAACAGTTGCAGCCCGAGCGGAGCCTGAGCCACAACCCCTTGACCCAGGTGCTCTTCACCTTGCAGGCGGAAGACACGGCGGAACTGGCGTCGCTCGATCTGCGCATCGAAGCCGCCGGTGGCGCCGACCCGGTGACGAAGTTCGACATCGAACTCATGGCCGTCGTAAGGGACGGTGCCATTCAGCTGGAATGGTGCTATGCCCGCAGCTTGTTCGATGCATCGACGATCAAGCGCATGGCGGATAGTTTCGAGGTGCTGCTGAAGGCGATCGTCGAGATGCCGGACCAGCGCCTGTGTGCGTTGCCGTTGCTCGACGCCCAGGCGCGTGAGCGAGCCCTGTTCGCCTTCAACGATACCGCGCGCGACTTCCCTGACCGGGTGTTGATCCACGAGTTGTTCGAGGCGGTGACCGTGGCGCATGCCACGTCGACGGCCGTCGTCTTCGAGGGTCAGTGCCTCGACTATGCGGAACTCAACGCCCGCTCGAACCAGGTCGCGCACGCCTTGTTGGCGCAAGGCGTCAAACCCGACGACAGGGTGGCCATCTGCGCCGAGCGAAGCCTCGATCTGATCGTTGGCCTGCTGGGTATCCTCAAGTCCGGCGCCGCTTACGTTCCGCTGGATCCGAGCTATCCGACAGAGCGTCTGGCTTACATGCTGGCGGATTGCGCTCCGGTCGTGCTCGTGGCCCAGGTCAGGACCTTGCCGCTCCTGCCATTGCCCGGCATGCCGGTCCTGCGGCTCGACGACGCCTGCGACCTTGCCTTGCTGGCCCGCCAGCCACGGCACAACCCGGATCCACGCGTCATGGGTCTCGGTTCCCGGAACCTTGCTTACGTGATCTACACGTCAGGTTCCACCGGGCTCCCAAAGGGGGCCATGAACGAACACCGCGCGGTGGTAAACAGATTGCTATGGGCGAAGGAGGCTTACGCCCTTGGCGCCGACGATCGCGTGTTGCAAAAGACGCCCTTCGGCTTCGACGTGTCGGTCTGGGAATTCTTCCTCCCGTTGTTGTCGGGCGCACGTCTGGTCATCGCCCGCCCGGGCGGCCACCAGGAACCCGACTATCTGGTCGACCTGATCGACCTGGCGGGCATCACCATGCTCCACTTCGTACCTTCCATGCTACCTGCATTCCTCGAGCACGCTGGCGAGGGCCGGTGCCGGAGCGTGCGGCGCATCCTGTGCAGCGGCGAGGCGCTGCCTTTCCTGATGCAGCAGCAGGTCATGCGACAGTTGCCGCACCTGGAACTCCACAACCTCTACGGCCCCACCGAAGCCGCTATCGACGTGACGTCGTGGCGCTGCGAACCGGGCAAGTACGAGGGCATCGTACCCATCGGCCGTCCGATCGCGAACGTCCGCATTTACATCCTGGACGCGCAGCGGGAACCCGTGCCGATGGGTGCGCCGGGAGAACTCTACATAGCAGGCGTCGGCGTGGCGCGCGGCTATCTCAACAGGGGCGAGTTGACCCGCGAACGTTTCGTGGGCGACCGTTTCAGCGGAGAGCCTGGCGCCACGATGTACAAGACGGGCGATCTGGCACGCTGGTTGCCGGATGGCAACATTGAATATCTGGGACGGAACGACTTTCAGGTCAAGATTCGCGGCTTTCGCGTGGAGCTGGGCGAGATCGAGGCCAGGCTGTGCGCCTGCGTCGGGGTTCGCGAGGCGGTCGTCGTTGCCCGGCAGGACACCCCGGGCGACCCGCAGCTCGTCGCGTACCTCGTTCTGGATGCGGGCCGGGTGTTGGTGTCCGGTGAACTGCGTACGCAACTGGCGCGCACCTTGCCCGAGTTCATGCTGCCCCGGGCCTTCGTGGCCATGGAAGGCCTGCCGCTCACCGCCAACGGCAAGCTCGACCGGAACGCGTTGCCAGCCCCGGAGGGGAGCGATGAACCCGAGCTTGTCCATGGTGAGCCCGCCACGGCGACCGAACACGCCTTGTGCGACATCTGGCGGTCCCTGCTGAAACGAACGCGCATCGGCGTACACGACAACTTTTTCGAGATCGGCGGGCATTCGCTGTTGGCCGCCCGGGCGGCTCACCTTATCGCCGAACGCTGCGGCGCGAAGGTGCCTGTCCGTACTCTGTTCGAACGGCCCACCATTGCCGAGCTGGCACCTTATATCGATGGGCAGGCCGAAGCCGCGCATGAACCCATTCCATCCGCCCCGGCCGACCAGCGGATTCCGCTGTCGTTTGCGCAACAGCGGCTCTGGTTCTTCGACACGCTCGACAAGGGAAGCACGCAGTACAACATGCCTGCGGCATTGCGGCTGCAGGGGCCACTCGATCGTGAGGCCTTGCGCAGGAGTCTGGAAACGATCGTCGAACGCCATGCCGTGCTGCGCACCGTCTATCTTTCCGACGCGGAAGGGCCGGTCCAGGTCGTTCAACCCATGGCCCGCCTGGAGCTGCCGGTCGTGGACCTGACCGGGCTCGATCCAACGGCCCAGGACGACGCCATCGACGGCGAACTGCGTGTCGAGCTCACGACACCGTTCGACCTGAGCTGCGACCCCATGCTGCGGGTTCGTCTGTTGGCGGTCGCCGAGGAGGAACACATCCTGCTGGCGACGATGCATCACATCGCTTCGGATGGCTGGTCCATCGGCGTGCTGACCCGTGAATTCGCTTCCGCCTATGCAGCCTGTTGCGAAGGGCGCGAGCCGGCCCTCCCGGCACTCGACATCCAGTACGCCGACTATGCGCACTGGCAGCGCGCAAACCTCACCGAAGACAAGCTCGCGGCCCAGTGGGCCTATTGGGAGCAGGCCCTGCGCGACGCCCCGGTCGCCCATAACTTGCCGCTGGACCGGCCGAGGCCTCCCCAGCAGCGCTTCGAGGGTGCGATCGTGCAGCAGCACCTGGGCCAGGATGTGCTGCGTGGCCTGAGGCAGCTCGCGACGAGGAACGGCACGACACTCTTCGTCGTCCTGCAAAGTGCCCTGGCTATCCTTTGGAGCCGATGGAGCAACGAATCCGACATCGTGATCGGCAGCCCGGTGGCGACGCGAACCCACCCTCAGGTTGCGCCGCTCATCGGCTTTTTCGTCAACATGCTGGCATTCCGCCACCGCCTGTCGCGTGACCTGAGTTTCGAAGAGGTGCTCGCCAACGCCCGGCGCCAGACCCTCGATGCCTTCGCCAACCAGGATATTCCTTTCGAAATCCTGGTGAACCGCCTCCAGGCAGGGGGGCTGCCGCACAGCCCGATTTTCCAGGTGGCTTTCAACCTGCACAACAACGAGCCGCTGGAACTGCGCTTGCCCGGGCTGGAGGCGAGCCTCCTTCCCGATGCGGGAAACATGGTGCGATTCGACATCGAGGTGTCGGCGACCGAAGCCGAGGACGGACTCTGGTTCAACTGGAACTTCGCCGTCAGCCTCTTTGAGTCGTCGTCCGTCCGGCGCATGGCAGATGGCCTGGCTCTCCTCTTGGAAGGCGTTCTCGCCGATCCCGGCGCGCGGGTAGCCGACCTGCCCATTCTCTCGGATAGCGACCGCTCCTTGCTTGCACGTTGGGAAAAGAATGACGCGGCCTATCCGGCAGACCTCTGTATCCACACCATCTTCGAGCATCGCGTCGCGCGTGCGCCCAACGCGACCGCGGTGATCCTGGGCACGGAACGCCTGACGTACGGCGAGCTCAACGAGCGGGCCAATCGTGTGGCGCACGTCTTGCTTGCGCGGGGTGTCAAGCCCGACCAACTGGTGGGCATCAGCGTCGAGCGGTCGCTCGAGATGATCGTCGCGGTATTTGCGGTCCTAAAGGCAGGCGCTGCGTACGTTCCGCTCGACGCCAGCTACCCGGACGACCGGCTGCGAGACATGCTGGAAGATAGCGGGGTGGGCGTGGTGCTTACTCACGGACGCATGCTGGAACGGGGGTTGGTGGATCCCGGTTGCTGCATCGTGCTGGACGACGATGCGCTGTTCGCGTCCTATCCCGTGACGAACCCCGTCATTTCGGCCCTGACTCCGGATCACCTGGCCTATGTCGTCTACACCTCGGGTTCGACGGGGCGACCGAAAGGCGTGGCCGTCGTCCACCGCGGTGTGACGCGCCTGATTGACGATCCCGAGTACGTACCCCTGGGCCCCGGCAACCGCATGGGGCAGATCAGCACTTTCGCCTTTGACAGCTCGGTGCTCGAGATCTTCGGCGCACTGCTGAACGGCGGGCAGCTCATCCTCTATCCGGGCCGCGAACTGGACGTGGGTGCACTGCCGTCATGGCTTCGAGAACACCAGGTCAACACGGTGTTCCTGACATCTGCACTGTTCGAGGCGTGGGCGGAGCTGGTCCAGGCGCGGGACGATGTCGTCCTCAAACACGTCATGATGGGAGGCGACGTGGTCTCGGCGCGCTCGGTGGCCAAGGTTTATGCGCTGGACCCCGAAGTAACCATCATCCATGCGTATGGGCCCACGGAAAATACGGTGTACACGACGTGCCATGTCGTGTCGCGCGACGACGCGCAAAAGGCCACGTTGCCGATCGGCCGACCGATCAAGCAAACCAGTCTTCATGTCCTTGACATCGAAGGCCGGCCCGTTCCCATCGGCGTGGGCGGGGAGCTCCACGTCGGTGGTGCAGGGCTCGCCCGTGAATACTGGAAGCGGCCCGAACTGACACAGGAGCGGTTCGTTCGCCTTGGCGGCGACGGCGAGCGCGTCTACAGGACGGGAGATCGGGTCAAATTCCTGGCCGACGGTAACTTGCAGTTTCTGGGCCGCATGGATAACCAGGTGAAGATTCGGGGCTTCCGCGTCGAACCCGGCGAGATCGAATACCAACTGCGGCGCAATCCGCGGATCGCGGACGCCCTGGTCGTGGTCGACGGAACGGGTGTCGAAAAGCGACTGGTCGCGTATGTCGTGGCGCGTCAGCCTGTCGTGGAAGAGCTGGCAGACCTGGTGGACTCTTTCAGGGAAGAACTGAAGCAGTCCCTGGCGGAATACCTGGTGCCCAACGCATTCATCGTTCTGGATGCATTCCCTGTGACGCCGAATGGAAAAGTCGACCGGGCCGCCTTGCCGAAGGCCGACTTCCAGTCCTACATCGAGTCGCGGTTCGTGGCGCCTGCCACGGAGACCGAGGCAGTGCTGACCCGTATCTGGCAGGACGTGCTCGGGCTGGAGAAGGTCGGCACCACCGTCGATTTCTTTCAAGTCGGCGGTAACTCGCTGAACATGACGCGGCTCCAGAACGAGATCCGGCGCGTCTTCGGCGTTACCGTTCCGCTGAAGGCACTTTTTTCGCGCACCACCATTCAGGAACAAGCCCCTCTGGTCGCAGCCCTCGCCGCGAGCTCCGATGCCGGCGAACCCGCCGACGGCGAAATGATCGAGGAAGTGTTCTGATCTTTCTCGCTGCCAGACCATACATTCGAGAATGAACAAGAGAGTCGACATGACAAAGGAATCGTTGAGCATGCTCAATCCGTCAGAGGCCGAAACGGCGAAGCCACGAAGGACGACGAGCGAAGTAAGGGCGATGTACGAGAAATTCCCTTATCCCAGTCCCATTGTTGGCGAGGGAGTCATCCGCGACAATGCAAACATGCTCAGCGTACTGTTTCCGGACGAGGACTTTGCAGGCAAACGGATACTCGACGCAGGGTGCGGCACGGGCCAACGGGCCAATGGCGTGGCGAAGATGTTCCCCGACGCGCTGGTGACAGGCGTGGACATGACATCCGCCTCGCTTGAGGTGGCCAGGGAGATGGCGCGCAAGAACGGCATCGATAACATCGAGTTCCTGCAGTGCGATCTGCTGAAGCTCGACCTGGGGACCCGATTCGACGTCATCATTTCAAGCGGCGTCATGCATCACCTTGAGGATCCCGCAAAGGGCTTGAGGAACCTCCGTGCCCATTTGACGGATTCCGGCGTCGCCATGATCTGGCTATACCATTCGCTGGGCGAATACGAGCGCTTCCTGGGCCGGGAGCTGCTGCACCGTTTATGGGGCGCCGACAAGTCCAACCTCGATCGTGGCGCATCGCTGATGGACGCGTTGAATCTCGATCTGGGTTCGCATCAGTACGGCAGCGTCTCCGGCCAGGTGGACCGGGAAATCAGTTACCGTTCCATCAATGCCGACGCTTACATGCATCCCATCGTCGAGGCCTACCGGCTGTCGACGGGTCTCTCCATGATGCTCGACGCCGGCTACGACTGGGCCTCGGTCGCGAGTATCAACATGATCGGAAAGAGTGCCCTCGTGGATATCGCGGGCGTCATCGATCCGATCTACGCCGACATATGCCTTCAACTGAACGACCTCTTCGATGACTTCGACTTGCAAAGCAGTTACCTCGACCTTGATCGCCTTGAAAAGCTCCATGTGATCGAGCTCGTCCTGAAGCCCACGGCCTTCACAATGATCGCGGGCGGGCCCGATGCCATTTCCCGCCAGCCGGAATGGCTTCGGAAAGGCGCGTTCCACACGGATGCTCGCGAAGCCCTGGAGCGCTGCAGGTCCATGAACGTAAGCATCATCAAGTGATGATCCCCCTTCGGAATTCAATGCACGAACGGTGACTGATGTGACGAAGCATGCACTTCCATTGATCATAAATGCGCCCGCCGGGAACACCGGCATCCGCGAGTGGTTGAAGGACGGAAAGGCGGAGCTGGAAAGGGCGCTCGCCGAACACGGCGCGGTCCTGTACCGCGGTTTCGAGCTTATCGACGCGAAGGAACTGGGCCAACTGGTCAGAGACCTGTCGAGCCGGGAGTTCGTCGGCACGGAGGAAAGCTCGCCGAGAAGCCAGATCGAAGGGAATGTCTATACATCGACCAACTACCGTTCCGATCAGGAAATATTCCCCCACAACGAGAACTCCTACAAACGATCGTTCCCGATGAAGCTGTTCTTCTATTGCGCGAAGCCATCGGAGGTGGGCGGCGAAACGCCGGTGGTCGATTGCCGGTCGGTCCTGAAACGGCTTGCCCCATCGACTACGAAGAAGTTCGTCGAAAAGAAGTGGATGTACGTGAGGAACTTCGGTAACGGCATCGGCATCCCATGGGAAGAAGCGTTCAACACCACGGACCGGTCGGTCGTGGAGCAGTACTGTCGCGATGAAGACATCCAGTTCGAATGGATCGGCACCGAATCGCTGCGAACGAGGCAGGTGAGGGAGCCTGTGCTGCGCCATCCGCTGACCGGGGAGCTGTCCTGGTTCAACCACATCACGTTCTTCAATATCGCGACGCTCGACGAGCGAATTCGTGATTCCTTGCTCTCCATTTGCGCCATCGAGGATCTTCCCCACAACACCTACTACGGTGACGGCACGCCGATTGAGGCATCTGTGATGGAAGAGTTACAAAGGGCTTACAGATCGGAGACCGTTGTCTGGAAGTGGGAGCGCGGCGATCTGATCGTCATCGACAACCTGCTGACCTCGCATGCGCGCAAATCTTACGAGGGCGAGCGCAGCATCATGCTGGCCCAGGCCGATCCGGTCGACAGGGCGGCCCTGGTCGTTTCCCCCGACGAATGGGATGCCTCCGTGGTGATTGGCGACGAAACGATTGAGGAGTATCTTTGAGTATTACGACGACGCGCCTACCGTGGGGGTATGGCGCGGGGGCATAGCGGATAGGGGGCCGATGGCCGTATCCGTGCGAGCGCAACGGTTCGAAGAGGGAACTATGGGGGAACACACCGTATCGCGGGAGGCGTACACCGGTACCTGACGATGTCCGGAAGCACTCGACAAAGTCGATGTCGACATGCTGCTTCGCACCAACCGAATTCAGATGAAGTGTTGTGGGGCGTCGCTGCGTCGTGGCCCCGCGTCGCCAGGCTTGTCGCGACGTTGCTCCAAAGGATTGTTCAACCCTGCATTTAAAGGATTTTAGTATGCCGATTGACGTATTGGAAAAAGCGCGGGCAAAGAACGTAGATCTATCGGTCGTCGACGGCAGACTGAAAGTAAGAGCCAAAGCCGGCGCCCTCGATGACGAACTGAGGCAGGAAATCACCCTCAATAAAGATCTGCTCATCGAGCTTCTATCCGACATCCAAGCGTCTAAGGCGGATCCCGACGGCAACGTCATCAAGCCGATAGCAAGGGTCGCAGCGGGATCGCCACTTTCCTTTGCGCAGCAACGCTTGTGGTTCATCGACCAGCATGAAGCGGGAAGCAGCCAGTACAACATACCGACCGCGCTGAGCCTGCGCGGCGATCTGAACAAGGGCGCCCTGCAGAAAGCCATCGACGCACTGATGGAGAGGCATCAGGTTCTGCGCACCACCTATGCCGAGGTGGACGAACGCGCGGTCCAGATCGTTCATCCCTCGATGAGCGTACGGATGACGGAGATCGACCTCACTCACCTCGACGAAACCGCGGCGTCGGCGGAGGTTGAACGCCTGGTACGCGTGGAGGCCAACACGCCCTTCAACCTTCGCCAGGACCCGATGCTGCGCGTCAGCTTGCTCAAGCTGGGGGCAACCGACCATGTGCTGTTGTTCACCATGCACCACATTGCGTCGGATGGCTGGTCCGTGGGGGTGCTGACTCGAGAGTTCGTGGCTCTTTACGAGGCATTTCACCAGGGGCGCGACAACCCGCTGGTACCGCTCGGCATCCAGTATGCGGATTTCGCCCACTGGCAGCGAGAGACCCTTCGGGACGAAGTGGTGGCCGCGCAACTTGGCTACTGGGAGAAGGAACTTGCTGCCGCACCCACCGTCCACCGGCTGCCACTGGACAGGCCACGACCGGCAGAACAGAACTTCGAAGGGCGCATCGTCCGGCAACATCTGGACGCGGAACTGAGGGCAAGGCTGAACGAACTCGCACGGGAAAATGGTGCGACGCTCTTCATGCTTCTGGAAAGTGCGTTCGCCTTGCTTCTTGCCCGCTGGAGCCACGAAGACGATATCGTCATCGGAACACCGATCGCTGGCCGGACACACAGCCAGCTGGAGCCACTCATCGGCTTCTTCGTCAATACCCTTGTCTTCCGGCACCAGTTCGACGGCGAGCAGAGCTTCATCCGTCTGCTTGGCGATGCGCGGCAGAAGGCCCTGGATGCCTATGCGAACCAGGATGTGCCGTTCGACATGGTTGTGGAACGGGTTCAGCCAAAGCGCAGCCTTGGCCACAGTCCGCTTTTCCAGGTGCTGTTCGCGCTTCAGAACAACGAGCAAGCGACGCTGGATCTTCCCGAACTGTCCATCGACACATTGGCTGGTGGCCAGCAAACCATCAAGTTCGATCTCGAACTCGCGATCAGCGAAAACGAGGCCGGCCTGTGGCTCAACTGGACATACGCCTGCAGCTTGTTCGACAGGGCCACGATCGAGCGCATGAGCGCGAGTTTCGGGGCATTGCTGCGTCATATCGTTGCCGCGCCCCAGACGCCGGTCTACCGTCTGTCACTCGGCTCGTCGGCCGACCTGGAGCCGCAACGGGTGCCCTTGCACCAGGCGGGGGATGTCGGTCTCGAAGACCCTTGCCTGTATCGACAGTTCGAAAAGCACGTCGAGCTGCAGCCGCATGCGACCGCTCTTGTCTTCGAAGACACGTCCCTGACGTACCGTCAGCTCAACGAGCGGGCAAACCAGGTTGCGCACTGGCTCATCCAGCAGGGCGTCGGGCCGGATTCCATCGTCGGCCTCTGTCTCGAACGCTCCCTTGACATGGTGGTCGCCATCCTTGCCACGTGGAAGGCAGGCGGGGCGTACCTACCGATCGATCCGGGCTATCCGTCCTCCCGAATCGACTACATCCTGCAAGACAGCAAGATGAGCGCGTTGCTGACCCACTCGCGCGTTGCGGAATCGCATGCATTCAACGTCGGCGCACAGCTGTCTCTGGATGACGCCCATGCTGTCCTGGACGTTGCGATCGGAAATCCAGATATCGATGGACTCACGGCGGAGTCGCTCGCCTACGTCATTTATACCTCGGGCTCGACCGGCACTCCGAAGGGGGTGTGCATCGCCCATCGTAGCCTCAGCCATCTGTCCCGGCACCTGGACGAAATCACCGGCCGGCCCGCGGTATGGGGATGGATGACGTCCTATGTGTTCGATGCATCCCTGCAAGGATTGACGCGGCTCGGCCATGGTGGGTGCCTGATCGTCATGGACGACAGCCACAAGCTGGATGTCGCGCGCCTCGCATCCGTCCTCGACAGGCACCCCGTCGATATCGTCGACTGTACCCCGAGCATCGTCGAGAGCTGGTTCGATCAAGACTGCGGGCACATGCTTCCCGACCTGCTCATCGGCGGAGAAGCCATCTCGACGGCGTTGTGGAAGCGCCTGGGTGAGTGGCAGGGGCGCCATGGTCGAACGGCCATCAACGTGTATGGCCCCACCGAATGCTGCGTCGATTCAACCTGGGCCCCGATTACGGGAGACATGCCCCACATCGGCAAGGCCCTTGGCGATACGGTCCTTCACGTTCTGTCCGAAGACGGTCAGTTCCTTCCCTTGGGTGTTCCGGGCGAGCTGTATATAGGCGGCGCCGGTCTCGCCCGGGGCTACCTCAATCGTCCCGAACTCACCGCCAGCCGTTTCGTGGACGGTGGCGAGTCGGGAGCGCGGTTCTATCGCACGGGCGATATCGTCCGCTGGAGAGCAGACGGCAACCTCGAGTTCCTCGGCCGGGCGGACGGGCAGGTGAAGATCCGCGGGTTCCGCATCGAGACAGGCGAAATCGAGTACCAGTTGAACTCGCTTCCCGCGGTTCGCACGAGCGCCGTCCTCGCCGTCGAAGGTGACGCGAAGCAGAAACGCCTGGTGGCCTATGTGGTCCCGAGGCAGCCCATGGGCGCCGGGTTCAGCGAGACCGACTTTGCCGATGGACTGCGTGCAGCGCTCGAGGCCTCCCTCGCAGCGCACATGGTGCCGAGCGCGTTCAGGATACTGCCGCGGCTCCCCCTCAATGCCAGCGGCAAGCTCGACAGGAAGGCCCTGGCACTCCTTGATGCCACCGCTCAGCCCGATGACCGCTACGCCGGTCCGCGCAACGCGGCGGAAGCATTGCTGTGCGAGATATGGCAAACGCTCCTGCGGGTGGAAAAGGTGGGCATCCACGACAATTTCTTCCAGCTTGGTGGCGACTCCATTCTTTCCATCCAGGTGGTCGCTCGCGCCAACAAGGCGGGTATCCCGCTGACGACCCGCCAGCTTTTCGCAAGCCAGACCATCGCGGAACTCGCCCTTGGCGGCCAGGAGGGCACCCAGGCCACGGACGCGCCGCAGCAGGCAGTCCAGGGCGCATTGGAGCTCCTGCCGATCCAGAAGGCGTTTCTCTCGACCGACAGGGATCACGTCCAGCACTTCAACCAGACCGTGCTGCTCGCTACGCCGGCATCCTTCGATTTCGCCGCGCTGAAAAGCGCCGTCGGCTACATACTGCGACGTCATGACGCCTTGCGGCTGCGTTTCGAAGACCAGGGCGCCGACTGGACGGCGACCCACGAGCCGCTGACGGACGCGATGGTCGACGATAGCTGCCTGCACGAGGTGCTCCCGGCGGGTGTCGATGGGGAAGCCATCACGCAACGATGCGAACGCCACCAGCGTGCGCTCGAGATCGGCAAGCCGCCCTTGCTGCGCGCCGTGTACTTCGAGGGCGCGGAATCCGGCAGGCTCTTGCTTGTCGCTCACCACCTGGTTGTCGACGGCGTCTCCTGGCGCATCCTTCTCTCGGACCTGGAGCTGGCCTATCGTGCGTACCAGGGCGGCCAAGCACCGTCCCTTGCACCCAAGACATCCTCGTTCCAGCAGTGGGGCGCCGCACTGGCGGCCCATGCAACGTCGGAAGCATTGCAGGGGGAGAGGGCGTTCTGGCACGCGCAGTTCGCCGACCCCATTCCGCCGTTCCCGATGGACTTCGAGGCACGGCAGGCGCCCCGGCGAGGAAGCACGCGGATCGTTCGCCTCGGTCTGTCGGAAGGCGAAACGGCAAAGCTCCTGCGAGAGTGCGGGGCTGCCCACCGCACCGACATCAATGAACTCTTGCTGTCGGCGGTGTACCTCGGTATGCGCCGCTGGACGCACGCACCGGGTCTGCGGGTCATCCTCGAGGGGCACGGTCGTGAAGACCTGTTCGAGGCGTTGGACACCACTCAGACCGTCGGCTGGTTCACTACCACGTACCCGTTGACGCTTCGTTGCGACGACATGCAGATTCCGAATGTCATTCGGAGCGTCAAGGAACGTTACCGGTCCGTCCCGAACAAAGGCATAGGGTATGGCGTGCTGCGGCACCTGGCCGGTGACGCCGTGCTTGCGGAGGCGGAAAAGGGAAGCCGCGCGCAGGTGGTGTTCAACTACCTGGGCCAGTTCGACCAGACGTTCGACGAAGCCTCGCTATTCAAGTTCGCTCCCGAATCCACCGGCACGGACGTCGATCCCGGGCGCCGCCGCGACGAGGTCCTGGAGCTCAACGGCATGGTTGCCCTGGGCAGGCTCCAGTTCGAGCTGAGTTACAGTGACGAGGAGTTTACGTCGGCCAACATGGAACGCCTGGCCGCATTCATTGAAGGCGCATTGCGGTCGGTTATCGAACATTGCGCACCTTCCGAGGGATCGGTGCCCACCGCCGAGCGCCGCCAGGCCGCGTTGCTACCCAGCGATTTTCCGATGGCGCGCGTCGCTCCTGCGGAGCTGGACACGTGGCAGGCGCGTTATGACATCGAAAACCTATATCCCGCGACGTCGATGCAGCAGGGCATGCTCTATCACAGCATGCTCGACGCGAGCGCGTATGTGTCGCAGATCTATCCCACATTCTCCGGCACCCTCGACGCGGCACTGTTCCGCCAGGCATGGCAGACGGTGGTGGATCGATACGATATCCTCCGTACCGTATTCGTGGGCGAAGGGGAACATCTGCACCAGCTCGTGGTCTCCACGGCCGAGGTCCCCTGGGTTGAAGTGGATCTTCGCTCGCTGACGGAAGAGCAACAGGCCGAGCGATTCGAGGATGCGCGCCGGCGGGACAAGGCCCTTGGCTTTGACGCATCGCGCGCTCCGATGTTGCGAATCGCCCTGTTCTGGCTGTCGGAGCGCCGCTTCAAGGTCTTGTGGAGCTCCCACCACATGCTGCTCGATGGCTGGTCGACGCCACTGGTCTATCGCGACGTCATGACCGTCTACCAGGCTCTGCTGCGCGGCGAAGCGGCCGCGTTGCCGCCGGTCGCGCCGTTCTCGAACTACATCTCCTGGCTGCAGGCGCAGGACAGGGACGCTGCGGCGAATTACTGGAAAGCCCATCTGGCCGACGTACGGCGGCCGACGCCCCTTGTGATCGACCGTATGCCGGGGGAAAGGGGCAGGGGACACCAGGCCAGGTCCGTGCAGTTGAGCCGCGAGATATCCGATCGACTCCAGGCGTTCGCCAAGCGCAGCCACACCACGGTGAATACCCTCGTGCAGCTGGCCTGGGGCCTGCTCTTGCACCGCTATAGCGGTGAGCAAACGGTGACGTTCGGCGCAACCATTTCGGGTCGGCCGGCGGCCGTGGTGGGCATCGAATCGATGGTGGGCCTGTTCATCAACACCATCCCGGTCAAGGTTTCTTTCCAGCAGACCGACGTCGCGTCGCTGATCGCCACGCTTCACGCATCGTTCCAGGACAGCAACGACTACGGTTATCTGCCATTGTCCGAAGTGCAGTCGTACAGCGCGGTGGCAAACCATACGCCACTGTTCGACAGCTTGATCGCGTTCGAGAACTTCCCGATCGATGCCGCCACCGGCACGACGGCTGACGCGTCGAACCGTGGGCTCGCGATGGATGGGCTCGGATCCGACGAGCAGACGAATTACAAGCTGACGCTCGTTGCCACCATGCAGGATGTGCTAACGATCAGTTGCCGCTATCGCGGTGACGACTTCGCCGAAGAGGCCGTCGAGGCGTTGCTCCACGGGCTCGTTGCCTTCCTGACGCAACTCCCGGCCAGCGAGTCGATAAGCACGATCGAACTTCCGGACGACGCGTTCCACACCCGGCTGCGTCAGGTTGCCTTGCACTCCGGCGATGCCGCACCAGTGGCCCGCATGGTGGGGGACGCTCATGCTGCGGTGGCTCCGCGCACCGAGACGGAAGCGGACATGTTGGCTATCTGGCAGGACGTCCTCGACGTGGAGATATCCAGCATCCGCGACGGCTTCTTCGATCTGGGCGGCAATTCGCTCAAGGCCATGCGCGTGGCGGGTCACGTTGCAGCGCATTTCGGCATCGAGCGATCGCTGAAGGCGCTCTTCATCCACAACACCATCGAAAGCCTGTCCAACTATGTCGACGGGCAGAAGCAGGTTGCGCGGGTGCATATCCCAATGGCCGACAAGGATGGACCGTTACCGCTTTCTTTCTCGCAGCAACAATTGTGGATCGTCGACCAGGTTAGCGGCGGCAGCCCGCATTACAACATGGCGTTCGCGCTGCGACTCCGTGGCGACCTCGATCGCAGCGCCCTGCAGAGTGGTCTGGAAACCATCATCGCGCGCCATGCCGTGTTGCGTACCGTCTTTGCCCGCACCGAGGCAGGCCCCGTGCAGGTGATTCAGCCGGCGGGCTCGATCGACTTTCCCGTCTTCGACCTGACGGACCTGGATGAAGCCGCAAAAGCCGCAGCTGTCACCCGGCACATGAGCGACGAGGCTTCGACAGCCTTCAATCTCGAGCGTGACCGGCTCCTGCGCATACGGCTGCTAGCCCTGGGCGAGCAGGACCACGTCCTTCTGCTCACCATGCACCACATTGCGTCCGATGGCTGGTCGATCGGCGTGCTTTCCAGCGAATTCGTCGCGCTCTATACCGCGCTTCGCGAGGGCCGGGATGCCGCGCTGCCCGAACTCGACATTCAGTATGCGGATTTCGCCCACTGGCAACGGACGACGTTTGCAGAGGAGATGGAGCGACAGTGGAAGCACTGGGAACATGTGCTGAAAGGTGCGCCCCCGTTGCATGCGCTGCCCCTGGATAAGCCGCGGCCGGCTCAACAGAAGTTCACGGGCGCAGTGCATACCCATGTGGTCGACCGCGACCTGTGGGCCGCCTTGCATGCCCTGGGCAAACGGTACGACGCGACGCCGTTCATGGTGCTGCAGAGCGCCTTTGCTACGCTGCTGAGCCGATGGAGTCGCGAAACCGATATCGTTGTCGGCAGTCCCGTCGCAGGCCGTACCCATAAGCAACTGGGTGCCTTGATCGGCTTTTTCGTGAACACCCTGGTGTTCCGCCTCCAGCTCGCCCCGGAGAAGCGCTTCAGCGATGTGCTGGTCGAGAGCCGCAAGCAAGCCATTGACGCCTTCGCAAACCAGGATATCCCGCTGGAGATGCTTGTCGACCGGCTGCAGCCAGAACGAAGCCTGAGCCACAGCCCCGTCGTGCAGGTGATGTTTTCGCTGCAGAACCAGAATATGGGCGAACTCGCGCTGCCAGGGCTGAAGATCGAAGGCGTGGGCGAATCCGTGCAAGTGGCCAAGTTCGACCTCGAGCTGGATGCCGTGGAGCACAACGGCGAACTGCACCTGGGTTGGCGGTATGCCACGAGCCTTTTCGAAGCGGCGACGATCGAAAGGATGGCGGCCAGCTTCTCGGTCCTGCTGCGGGCGATCGTCGAGGCACCCGAGCGGCCGCTGCGCGAGTTGCCGCTCATGGCCATCGAGTTCGTCGGCCGCAAGGATTCACAGGTCAAGATCAGGGGTTACCACATCGACCTGGGCAGGGTCGAGGCCGCGCTGTCGGCCTGCCACGCCGTGCAGGAAGCGGCGGTCGTCGCAAGGAAGGACGCTGCAGGTTCGGACATGCTGGTGGCCTATGTGGTGCCGGCACAGGGTCATGCGTTGCTCCCTGTCGATCTTCGTGCCCAACTGGCAGCGGATGTTCCGGAATACATGGTACCTGCCGTGTTCGTGGCCCTGGATGCATTCCCCAGGACGCCGGATGGAAAGCGGGATATTGACGCGCTGCCGGCGCCGGCGCCTTCGAGCGCGGACGATCAGGCATACGAGGCGCCCGTCGGTGCACGCGAGGAGGCGCTGGCCGGCATCTGGCAGGAGCTTTTCGGCCTCGAACGGGTCGGGCGCCACGATAATTTCTTCGACATCGGTGGAAATTCGATCAGGGCGATTCAGACGGTGATGCAGGCGGGCAAGATCGGCCTGGATATAAAGATCGGCTCCATCTTCAAGCATCAGACCGTCCAGGGCATCTGCGCCGCACCGGATGCGAACGTGGAGATGGCGCCGGTGGCTGGCGAAGCCTTCGCAGCACTGTCGCCGTATCAGCATGCCGTGCTCGAATCGGGAGCCGCGGCCGCGGGATGCTGGCACGTGCAGGTCGAGGTCGGCCCAGACATCACCGAAACGCACTTCAGGCAGTGGGTCAAGGACACGCTCGCGTCACAGGGGGCACTCCTTTCCGTCATTCAGGAGAAAGATGGTTCGCACGGTGTCATTCGAGTCGAAGCCAATCGCGAACGGCTGCGCTCGGTTGTGAATGTGCACGACGTCTCCGGAATGCGCGCCGAGGCGGTAGCTGCGACCGTGGATGCGGCCCGGGCCGACGCGGAACGCACGCTGGCGACACTCCAGGGGCTCTTGCTACGCGCCGCCCTTTTCGTTGGCGATGCATCGAGCATGGGCATGCTCAGTGTGCATCGCGCATTGCTGGACAAAGCGCAGTGGGATACGCTCTCTGAGCAGTTCCGCCGTGCATTCACAGGTGCGGCGCGATAGGGGCGGGCGCTGGATATTGCCACAAGCTGCGATCGGATCCCGATCGCGGGGGGAACAATCATGGATTTGCCGGAAACGCTGTCTTCGACCGTTGTCGAACTGAACCATTCGTCCGCGCGACGCGTCGTGTTCTGCGTGCATCCCGCTGGCGGGGGCGTAGGATATTACGAGGGGTTGGCGAAGGCGCTCGAGCCATACGCGAAGCTCTACGCGCTCGAGGAGCCGTTCATCTATGGTGACTTTTCCTACCGTTCCTTGCCGGAACTGGCGGAATACCACGTGGATATCATTCGCTCCATCCAACCCGACGGTCCCTATACGATCTTCGGTTATTGCTCCGGCGGCGTCATCGCATACGAAATTGCCTGCCAGCTGCAGCTCGCCGGCGCGGAAGTCGATTCCGTATCCCTGTTCGGTTCCGGCCGGGTCAGCGGTTTTGATCCTGAAGAACGAGAACGTGCCACGTTCTTGCGCGACTACATCGCAGCACGTTATGGCATCGAACTGGGTGGGCTGGATTGGGAGCGCATGGAAACCCTCGATTTCCGCGAGGTGGCAGAGACCATCGTCGATAGCTTGCATCGACAGGGCATACCGGAAGCGGGCAGCGATCTCGAGTGGGCCGCAAGATGCATCGAATCCATGTGCCTGATGCGTCAGGCGACGCGAAAGTACCGGGCGCCGCGCTCGAAGCTCGACGTTTATCTGTATGAGTGGCATTACCTGGACCCGGTAGCTGCGGAACGGATCAAGCCGTGGTGCGACTGGAACACGCTGACCGAGGGAAAGCTGACGGTGGTAGCGCCGCCGGAACGCGATGGGCCAGGCGTCGACATCATGTATCCGCCCTATCTTGCGCAGACAGTAGACCGGGTGAAACAGATCACGCTCGGGTTGGGGCAAGCTGCTTGATGTGCGATGCCGAGCGGACGTTTTTCGGGGTGATGTAATCGACGCCAATCTTCTGCACGCGGGTAGTACTCGCTCCCGAATCGGATAGAATCGATTGGCAAAATTGGCGTGACAACCACTGGCGTTGGGGCTTTGGTTGGGGGTTGCTTCGGCAACAAGGATGCAAAGGAGAGCCGTGTGCACGCAAGTATGTTGCAACTTACGCCGACGCAGCGCGATATCTACCTTGAAGGGAAGCACTTCGGGGGCGCTGTCAACAACATCGGCGGTTGCCAGAAATACTTCTGCGCGCTGGACACAGCGCGATTTGCTCGTGCACGCCAGCGGGTGCTCGATGGCAACGATGCCTACAGACTACGTTTTCGCGAAGTGACGGGCGGCTGCGAGCCGTTGCTTACCGATAGGCTCCCGGGCCCGCTTCCCATACACGACCATTCCGGCAGGAGCGATGCCAGGGAGGTCGCAAAGGAGTGGATTCTCGAGCGGTTCCGGACGCCGTTCGACGACCTGTCCGAAGACGTCTTCGAGGACGCGCTGATCAAGGTAGCCGAAGGGGAGTACTGGTACTTCGCCAAAGCGCATCACCTCATCATGGATGGCTGGGGTTTCGCGCTGCAGATGCAGCGATGTCTCGAGTCCTACGCGCAACTTTCGCAGGGATCGGCGGAACGCATCGTGGCGCCCTCGTTCGTCGATTACATGGACGCGCAGGCGGGCTATCCCGGAAGTGCGCCCTACGCGCAAAGCCGCGATCACTGGCTGGCACAGTACAACACCATCCCGCGGCCCTTGTTTGCGGCGAAACCCACTGCCGGCAACCCGCCTCCTGCGCGCAGCAGCCGCACCAGCACCACCATCGCCCCCGCACTCTTTCACGCGTTGGATGAACTGGCGCGCAGGGCAGGGACGCCTATCGTGTCCCTGTTCCAGGCGGCGCTTTACGTATACTTTTCCAGGGCCTACGGCTGCGACGATCTGGTGATTTGCTCACCGGTCCACAACCGACGGACGGCCGGCGAGAAAGCGATCATAGGCTCTCTCGTGAACGTGAATGCCACGCGCTTCGCCATGCCGGGCAACCCTCGCTTCAGCGAGTTCCTGCGAGATGTCGCCCAGTGGCAGCGCAGGAACTACCGTCACGGCCGTTTCCCCATGGGCGACCTGGTGCGAGCCTTGCGCGAGCGACACCCCTCGTGGGAGGGGCAGCTTCACCAGATTGCCTTCAACTACCAGAAGCTCGACTTCGAACTGGGCATCGACGGGCATGCGGTCCAAACTGAATACCTCACGCACGACCGTGAACGGACTCCGCTGACCTTCGTGGTATGCGACTACGGCGAGGGGCAGGATATCGCCCTTCACCTGGATTACCGCACCGACTATTTCGACGCAGCGGAGGCCACGGCGATCCTCGATCGGCTGCATGGGCTGTTGGGCCAATTGGCTTGGGAAGAAGATCGCCCGATCGGCACCTACAGACTCCCGACCGTCGCCGAAACCGACATGTTGCTGGGCGACTGGAGCGGTTCGACGTCGCCTCTGCGCCCCGGTGTTCGTTTGCACCAGCTCTTCGAGGAACAGGTGACGCGCACGCCCGATGCCATGGCAGTCGCATGTGGCAGCGAGGCGCTGACCTATCAGGCGCTGGACGCGCAGGCCTGCCGGGTCGCTCATCGTCTGGGTGTGCTCGGCGTCGGGCCCGATCGCTTCGTCGGGGTCTGCCACAGCCGCACGCCTCATATGCTGGCGGCGATCCTGGGTATCCTGAAGTCCGGTGCGGCCTATGTACCGCTGGACCCGGCATACCCAGCTTCGCGGATCCAATACATCCTCAGCGACGCCAGGGTCGAGGCGGTGTTGACCGATGGGCCGGGGCGCCTCGCCTTGCCGGCGGGTACGCCAAATATCATCGACATGGACGAGCTCCTCGGCGAAGAGCCCGCTGCGCACCAGGCCCCCCACATTCCCGACCGCGTCGCCCATTCCGACGCAAACCTTGCCTATGTGATCTACACCTCGGGCTCGACCGGCAACCCCAAGGGCGTGTTGATCGAACATCGCCAGGCCGCCGCGTTCGTACAGTGGGCGCTGCAGACGTTCAGCAGCGACGATCTGGCCGCGGTGCTGGCCGCGACATCCATCTGCTTTGATCTTTCCGTGTTCGAAATGTTCGTCCCGCTGGCCATGGGCGGCCGCGTGGTGCTGGTCGACAACGTGCTGGCCCTGCGGGACAGTGGCATCGCCGACATCACCCTGGTCAATACGGTGCCGTCCGCGATCCGGTCGTTGCTCGCGGCAGCGGCAATCCCGCGTTCGGTACGTTGCATCAACCTGGCAGGGGAGTTGCTGCGGCAAGACCTCGTCGACGCGCTTTACGACCTGCCCGGTGTGGTGGTGAACGATCTGTATGGCCCCTCCGAGGGCACCACATATTCCACGTGGTGCCGTCGCGAAAGGCATGGTCATGAAACCATAGGCCGGCCCATCGCCAATACCCAGGTCTACGTGCTCGACCACCTTGGCGGCTTGCTGCCGCCCGGTTTGCCGGGCGAGCTGCATATTGCCGGGGCTGGACTGGCACGCGGCTACCTGAACCAGCCCGCGCTGACCGATGAGAAATTCGTGGTCCACCCAGATATCGGCAAGCGCCTGTATCGAACGGGCGACCTCGTTCGGTTCGATACGGGCGGCAACCTGCGATACAGCGGACGCATCGACAACCAGGTGAAGGTTCGCGGATTCCGCGTCGAGCTCGGCGAGATCGAAGCCCAGATCAACCGGCACCCCCGGATCGGCGACTGCGTGGTCGTCGCGCGCGACGACGCAGGTCCGGACGCAGGCCTCACCTTGGTTGGATATCTCGTTGCCAAGGGTGACGAGCCGGCAAGTGACGCTCGTGCGCGCTCGCTTACGGACGATGTCATTGCCCATTTGTCCGCGGCACTGCCGGCGTACATGGTTCCTTCCACGTTCGCCGTCCTTCCCGAGCTTCCGCTGACGGCGAATGGAAAGGTCGATCGGAAGGCGCTGCCGGCACCGGGACGAATCGCGAGCCATGCGCATTCGGTCATCGAGCCACGGAGCGACGTCGAGCGCAGGTTGCAGCGCTTATGGGCCGCTCTGTTGCCCACGAACAACCCGGGTATCCAGCATAGCTTCTTCGCGTGCGGCGGCGATTCACTGCTCTTGATGCGACTGGCAACCGCCATCGAGACGGAGTTCGCGGTTGCACTCGATTTGTCGGAGCTTTTTGCGTGTCCGACGATCGAGGCGCAAGCCACGCTCGTCGACCAGAAGATCGCTTTGGCCAGGATTCTAGGTGCCGTACGGTCCACGACAGACGAATCGCGCTCCAACCAGATCACTCTGTAGCAACGATTTCCCTATAGGCAGGTCGCTTATGCTGATGGTTGAGATTCACCGGAACAGGGCAAAAATCGTACTCATCGGAGCGATCAGTGCGCTGGCCGGTGCCGCGAACATCGTGTTGATGGTCCTCATCAACAAGTACATCTACGTCACCCGCTTCGACGGGGCAGGCGTGGCCATGTTCGCGGTCGTACTGCTGGCGGTGATTGGATTCACGATCCTTTCGCAGGTACTCCTCTCCCGCTTAGGTGCGCAGACGTTCCTCAAACTTCGCGAGCAGTTGGTGCAGGGCATATCGAACCTGTCTGCCCAGCAGATCGAGGCCATTGGCAACCACCGCCTTTACACCGCACTGACCAAGGACGTCCCGGCGATACACGAGCTGTTTACCATGCTCCCGGGTTACGTATTCAACGGAACGGTGGTCGTGGCCTGCCTGGTCTACCTTGGCACCCTGTCGCTACAGCTCTTTGGCATCTTCCTTGGATTTCTGCTTCTGGCCCTGGGAATCGCCAAGTTCGTGATCGCCGACCGGGCAGAAAAGAAGTTCATCCAGCGCAGGAAGATCGAGGACGACCTGTTTCGCTGTTATGAGGCCGTGATCGATGGCAGCAAGGAACTGAAGTTCAACCGCCGCCGCGGTGAAGTGTTCCTGGAGCAGGATTTACGGAAGCACGCCGAGGATTACCGCAAGGCCACCGTTTCCGCCGAGGCGCTGTGGGGCCTCTCCAGCAGTTGGGCGTCTGCGATCGTCTTCATCGCCATCGGTTCGCTGTTGTTCCTGTCGCCGGCCGTCGGGGTATTCGACCGCACCTACGTCATGAGCTTCATCGTTGTCATCTTTTACATGGTGGGGCCGCTCAATGTCTTGATGAACTCGTTCAGGACCATCTACGGTGCAAGGATCGGCTCGGCAAAACTGGAAGAACTCCAGCTCAGCCTTCCCTTGATGGCCTCGGTCGCCGCCCCGCACGCCGTCGAACCTTTCCAATTCCTGTCGATGCGAGACGTCGGCTTCACCTACGAAAGCCAGGAGGAGGGCAGGCGCGGGTTCCGTGTCGGTCCGCTGAACCTGGACATTGCGCGCGGGGAGATCGTGTACTTCGTCGGCGGCAACGGCAGTGGCAAGACCACGGCGGCCAAACTGCTGACCGGCCTTTACGCGGCGCAAGAGGGCAAGATCCTGGTCAATGGCCACGAAGCCGTTTCCCAGGACCAGTACTTCCAGTGGTTTTCCGCGGTGTTCCAGGATTACTACCTCTTCGAGACACTGGTCCCGAAGGATGACGGCCCGCTCCGTGCACACGAGGCATCCGCCCTGGTCGAGCGGCTGGGACTGTCGGATAAGGTCGGTATCGAAAATGGACGCATATCGACGACGCGCCTGTCCTATGGACAGCGGAAGCGACTTGCCTTGCTGGTCGCCTACTTCGACAACTCCGACATTTATGTCTTCGACGAGTGGGCTGCGGATCAGGATCCCGAGTTCCGCGAGTTCTTCTACAAGGAGCTCTTGTTCGACCTGAAGCGCCTTGGCAAGACCGTCGTCGTCGTGAGCCATGACGAGCGATATTTCCACCTGGCCGACAAGGTCGTGAAGTTCGCCGGCGGAACGATCGTTTCAGTGACGGTGAGGAGCGAGCAGGTGGCACCCGACTCCCATGCCTTGTCCAACGTATGAGCCGAGCGCCGATGACAGGGACATGCGTGCCATGACAATCCATAACCTCCTCCAGCAATGCCTCGACGGTGGCATCACGCTGGCAGAGAGCGACGGCCAGCTACACGTGCGTTTTGATGGCCCGGCGCCCGCAGCCGCGCTATTGGAGCAGCTGAAGCTACACAAGCACGACCTGATTCGACATCTCCGCGCGCCGCGAACTGGGGCGGGTGCGACCATCCGCCGCCTGGGCGACGATGTGCGCAAGCGGATGCCTGCTTCTCCGGCACAACGCCGCATGTGGCTGATCGATCGCTTTGAAAAGGCAGATACGCCCTACAACATGGTTGGCGCATACCGACTGACGGGCGACCTGGACCTGGATGCCCTTGCGGTGGCGGTCGACGATGCCGTGTCGCGGCACGAGTCGCTCCGAACGTCCTTCGTCGAAGGGGATGGCGAACTGTTTCAGGTCGTTGGCCCGGCCCATTCCCTCGTGTGGGAACGGGCCGATGTATCGGCCTTGGAGGCGGGCGACCGGGAGCAGGCCGTCCAGGCATGGCTGCGCCGGGAGAATCGGCGACGCTTCGACCTGAAGGCCGGGCCGCTGATTCACGTTGCGACGCTGCGCCTCGCACGCGACCAGGTGGTCTTCGTCATGACCGTCCACCACATCGCGTGCGACGGCTGGTCGATCGATATCCTCAAGCGCGACATTTCACGCCGGTATGCCGAGGCGATCAGGGGAGGGCAGGTCGACCAAACGCCCCCGTTGCAGTACGTCGATTATTGCGAATGGGAGAGGTCGCAGCGGAGCGAAGCCAGGACGGCCGACCTGCTGGCGTATTGGACGCGCAAGCTGCACGGCCTTCCGCAACTGCATGGTCTACCGCTGGATCGGCCGCGGCCGGCCCTGCAGACCTACACAGGCAGGCAGGTGCGCCGGCATATCTCGCGGCAGTCGCTCGGCTCCATTCGGGCTCGCTGCCGGGCGCACGACACCACGCTTGTCGCGTTCATGCACATGGCGTTCGCTGCATTGGTGGCCCTTTATTCCGCGGAACGCGACATTGTCATCGGTTTCCCGGTGGCTGGCCGTGCGCACAGGGACGCCGACGAGACGGTGGGGCTCTTCGTCAATACGCTGCTCCTGCGCAGCCAGGTCGACGGTGGCATGAGTTTCGATTCGCTGCTCGACCAGAGCAAGCGCAACTTGGCCGAAGCCATCTCGCATCAGGATCTGCCGTTCGAAGTGCTTCTGGAGACGCTGAAGCCCGCGCGTAGCCGCGCCCATGGCCCGTTGCTGCAATTGCTGCTGACCGTGCATGGCGAGGGCCATGATTTCACGCTCCCGAACCTGGCAGTCGAGCGCCTGGAAAACCTCGAGGAACCCGTCAAGTTCGATCTCCAGGTCGATGTCGAGGAGGCAGAAGACGGGTTGCAGGTGACCTGGCACTTCAATGCGGATCTGTTCGACCCACGCTCGATCGAGCGTATGGCCGATGGATTCAATGCACTGGCCGAGATGGCAGCCACCGATGGGGCGGCGACACCGTACTCCGTTTCGGGAACCACGGTGCCGATGCGTGGCCTTGCCAGCCCGCCTGCGCGCCGGCTAGAGGCTGCGTTCGAAGAGCACGCGCGTGCGTACCCGGATCGGCCCGCGGTGGTCTTCCGCGGTGAGCAACTGAGCTACCGCGAACTCGACGAACAGGCCAATCGGCTGGCCTGGCGGTTGCGTAGCCTTGGGGTGGGCCGTGGCGACTTTGTCGGATTGTGCACCGATCGCTCGGTGGCGTTGGCCGTCGGCATCATGGGCACCCTGAAAGCCGGCGCCGCCTACGTGCCGCTGGATATGTCCCTTCCCGCGCAGCGACTGGCTGCGATGGTTTCCGACTGCGCTGCCCCGGTGCTGCTGGGGCAGCGGCACCACGAGGCATTGTTGGCGGTATTCAACCGTCCGGTGCTGTTCCTTGACGACGAGCCGGTCGACGGCGCGCCGGACACTCTGGATCGGCCGGGCACGGAAACCTCGGACGCGGCCTATCTCATCTACACGTCGGGAACCACGGGCATACCCAAGGGCGTGGCCGTGTCGCACGCGAGTGCCCATAACCTCCTGGCCCACTTCGACAGCCTGGTACCCATGCCACCGCCCTGGAACGGTTCGCTGTGGGGCAGTGTCAGCTTCGATGTTTCCGTTTACGAGATGTTTTCACCGCTATGTGCCGGTGGCTGCCTGCACATTGTTCCGGAATCACATCGCCTCGATCCCGACCGCCTGTTTACATGGATGGCAGAGCACGAGATCCACAGCGCCTACATGTACGCAGGCCACCTCGACCACTTTGGCGACTATCTGGCCCGCACGGGTAGCAGCCCCATGGCGCTGCGCAGGATGCTGGTGGGAGTCGAACCGATATCGAGCGGACAGCTCGACGCCATCGCCACACATGTGCCGGGTCTCGGCATCATCAACGGATATGGTCCGACGGAAGCCACCGTTTGTTGTACGACCCTGCTGTTCCAGCCGGCGACGCTGCCGCCGGCGACTCGCGTCCCTATCGGGAAGGCGGTCGCAGGAGCGGAACTGTATGTGATGAATGCCGGAGGCACGCCGGCGCTCCCCGGGGCTCTGGGTGAACTGTTCGTAGGCGGCAGGGGCCTGGCCATCGGGTACCTGAACCAGCCGGACATGACTCGCGACCGATTCGCGGATGTGCAGATCGGCGCCACGACGCAGAGGCTCTACCGCACGGGCGATGTGGTGCGCTGCCTGCCGTCGGGCGACCTGGAATTCATTGGCCGGGCCGACGCACAGGTGAAGATCCGTGGCTTCAGGGTCGAGCTCGGTGAGATCGAAGTGCGCCTGTGTGCACAGGAAGGTGTCCGGGACGCAGCAGTGGTTGCCGTAGGCGAGGGCATCGACAGGAAGATCGCCGCGTTCGTCGTTCCCAAGACGTCGGCCGCCATCGCATCAGGCGTCGATGCACACGCGTTGGAGCAGTGCATCAGGGCGGGGCTCAAGGCGTTCCTCCCCGACTACATGGTGCCAGCGCACATCGTACTGCTCGATGCGCTGCCCATGACAGCCAACGGCAAGCTGGACCGCGCGAAACTCCCCGTTTCTTCGCTTCCGGCGGCGAGTGCCAGGGCCGCTCGGGTGGCACCGCGAACCGACAGCGAAAGCCGCCTGCTCGCTATCTGGCGGGACGTCCTGGGCCGGCACGATATGGGCGTCACCGACGACTTCTTTGCCTTGGGCGGCCATTCCCTGCACATCGCGCGCATGACAAGCCGCCTGCGGCAGCAGTTCCAGCTGGCTGAATCGGATATCCCCCTGGAGGCGGTGTTCGAGAACCCCACGGTGGAGACCCTGGCGGTTGCCGTGGACGCCGGTTTGCGCCGTAACCGCGCGAGGTCGAAAGAGCAATACCTCGCGTCCCTGGGGGACAGTGTCGAAGGGGGTGTGTTTTGACCATTGCTGAAGACATCTACCAGGCCGCGTTGTCAGCCGATGTGCTGCTTTACGTGAAGGATGGCCAGCTCGCCTACAAGTCACCGTCCGGCAGCGTGCCTGCGGCACTGCGTCAGCAGGTGATGAACCACAAGGCCGAGATCATCGAATTCCTCGGTGCGGAGCAGGCTGTGCCGGGGCTTCGGCAGGCGACTCCGGCGGCCCTGACGGCCGTGGCAGACAGGGCGAGCGCACCGATGTCCGGGGCGCAGCAACGCGTCTGGTTTGCCCAACAGCAATCGGAAGACGGAAGCCACTTCAATATCCAGGGTTGCTTTGCGTTCGATGGGACACTCGATCTTGCCGGCTTCGAGCGTGCCATCGGCGTGCTGCTACAGCGGCACGACGTGCTGCGCACGACGTTCACGGAGCGGGGCGGCAGCATCGAACGGCACATCCAACCCGTTGGGGCGATTCCCTTCACGCTGATCGACCTGTCGGCGCTTTCCGGAATCGAGCAGGTGGACGAGGTCCGCTCGCTGATCGCCGCCGACCTGAAGGCACGGTTCGATCTTTCGCGGGACGTGCTGTTGCGCGTGATGCTGCTGCGTCTCTCGCACGAGCGACACGTGGCCGTGTTCAACGTGCACCACATCGCATCGGATGGCTGGACCGTGGGTCTGCTCGTCAAGGAATTCTGTGCGGCCTACGCGGCATACGCCGCCGGTGAGTCCGTCGACACCAAGCCCGCCCCCTTGCAGTACGCCGATTTCGCGAGTTGGCAGCATGCACTTTTGCAAGGCGGCGCTCTCGACGCTGGCATGTCGTTCTGGCGATCGACGCTTGAGGGCGTGCCAAACGTCCACGGCCTTCCCCTCGACAAGCCTCGGCCCGCGAAGCAGACCTTTCGCGGTGAACTCCACCGAACCCTTGTCGAAAGCTCACTCGAGGAGAGGATCCGCCATTACTGCCTCGAGCGCAGGGTCACGCTCTTCATGTTCCTGGAAACGGCGCTGGCCGTGTTGCTTAGCCTGTATGGCAACGAGAGCGACATCGTCGTCGGCACGCCCGTCGCCGGTCGCATGCTTCCGGAAACAGAACAGATGGTAGGCCTGTTCATCAATACGGTGGTGCTGCGTTGCCGGGTGGACCCCGCACAAAGTTTCGATGCGCTCTTGCAAGAGAACAAGAGGCATATCATTGCTGCGCTTGCCAACCAGCATGTCCCGTTCGAACGCGTCGCCGAAGACGTGGGCCATCGACGCAGCCTGAGCCACAGCCCCGTCTTCCAGCTTTGGTTTGTTCTTCAGAACAACGACGCTATCGAGTTCGCCCTGCCGGGTTGCGCGGTCAGCGAGTACAGGGATCTACCGCCGCCGGCGGCAAAATACGAGCTCAATGTGTATGCCAGAGAGGTGGCAGGAGCCATCGAACTGGATTGGGTGTTCAACGACGACCTCTTTGACGAGCCATCGATCCGGTATGTGGCCGGCGAGTTCGTTCGGCTCCTGCAGTGCCTCGTCGATGCGCCGGAGCTGGCGTGCCACGCGCACGCGGTTTTCGCCGGTTCGGCGGACACCCCGGCGGCGGAGCCGCTTCCTGCATTCGTCCAGGCGTTGGTTACCACCGATGGCTCGCTGCTGCAGCACATCGGTACGTCGGTCGCCACGCATGGGGGCCGGCCGGCCGTCGTTACCGAGGAAAGCACCCATACCTACCGTGAACTGGGCCAGCTCAGCGAGGGATATGCCGCCGCCATTGCCGCGACTGCCAGTTCCGGACGGGTCGGCCTGCTCATGGAGCGTGGTGCGAACGCCGTGGCTGCCATGCTGGCAGCCTTGAAGCTGGGTCGTACCTATGTGCCCCTGGATACGGGCTATCCGCATGCCCGGCTCCGCTACATGGTCCAGCATTCCGAGTGCGACGTTATCGTTTGCGACCCGGCCAATCGGGACCTCGCAGCGGCTTTGTCGAGCCACGCGCAGATCGTCGACGCACCCGCGGCGACCATGTCCGAAGCGGCAATGGCCGCCTGGCAGAACCCGCTGGCTGCGGCCTACATCCTCTACACCTCGGGTTCGACAGGGCATCCCAAAGGCGTCTCTCAAACCCATACGGGGCTCGCGTATCACGCCGGAAGCTATGCGCACGCGCTGGGGCTTACCCACGAGGACAAGCTGCTTCAACTCGCCTCGTACAATTTCGACGCGTCGGTTCTGGATACGTACGGATCGCTTCTCGCAGGTGCCGCGGTGCACCTGGCCGACGCCAAGGTGCTGTCCAGGGATTCGCTGCTTCGGCTGATCGGTGAGCGTGGCATCACGGTCTATCACTCCACACCTACGGTCTTCAAGTTCCTTTTCTCGGACGCGTCACCAGGATCGCTGGCAGCGATTCGCGCCGTCGTGCTCGGTGGGGAGCCCATCGATGCCCTGACGATTCAGCTCTTCCACAAGACATTCGGTGCCGGGTGCCGCCTGCTCGGCCTCTATGGTGCTACCGAATCGTCCTTGACCACGTTGGGAGAAATCACCCGGGAGCAAATCATCGCCAGGAAGCGCCCAGGCCTGGGGCAACCGATCCCGGGAACGCATGTGCGCGTGCAACGAGTCGATGGCACGTTGGCACGTGTTTTTGAACCGGGCCAGATCGTCATTCGCAGCGATCATCTCGCCGAAGGCTACTGGCGGGCACCCACGGCGACGGCGGAGAAGTTCCTGCCCGTACACGAACACGAGGAAGCGCGGGACTATCTGACGGGTGACGCCGGTTACCGGAAGCCGGATGGTGAGATCTGCTTTACGGGTCGTCTCGACTTCCAGGTGAAGTTGAACGGTATCCGGATAGAACTGGGTGAGATCGAAAGCGTCCTGCTCCAACAAGATGACATCGAGCATGCCGCGTTGGTGATAAGCCCTGGCGAGAACGACGCCGCCGACGGCGCCCTGGTCGCGTGCGTCGTGAGCGGCTCGGTATCTGCTGCGCAGGACCCTGCGACCAGGATCGAACGCGAACGGTCGGCTGCGGCACAGTTGCGTGCACACCTCAAGCAATGGTTGCCCGATTACATGGCGCCCGGCCGCATCGTGTTCATGGACCGGCTGCCCCAGACACCCAGTGGAAAGATCGACAGGCGCATTCTGGCGCAGACGTTGCCGCCTGCGGTACGCGCCGAACACACGGCGCCGAGGGGCCCGTTGGAACAAGGCCTGGTTGAGCTATGGCGCCAGGTGCTTGATACGGATGCCGTGGGCGTCCGGGACGACTTCTTCCTGCTCGGTGGCCACTCGCTCAAGGCCATGCGTCTGCTGGCGTCGATCGAGCACGCGTATGGGACAGCCCTGTCCATGAAGGAATTCTTCGATGCGCCGACCGTCGAGGCGTGTGCGGCGTGGATCAGGCTGCACGGCACATCAGCCATGACGGCACCGATGGGCATGCCGTCCATGGAGCAGGCGCTGCGAGACCTGGAAAGCACCGACGAAGAAGTGGAGGAAGGCTTGATCTGAACCGGTAGGAATTTTTCCTACTCGGGGAACGAAAGCTCAGGCATGTGAAACAGGGCGCAGGTGTAGTCGTGAAGATGGAGACTTTCAAAGGAGGAGCTGTGAAGCGGGAAAGTGTGCCGGCATTATGTGTGACTCTAGTGTACTGTTCTATTCTTGATGGAACTTATATGAAATCCATCTTTCCAACACTCTACGAGGACGAAGAGTGGAGAGTGCAAGTGCGAGTTGCCCCTGAGATTGTGCTGAGCGACGAGGAGCGAGCCGAGTTGACGAGACTGG
>LNAP01004474.1_pt1 | contig 55154 bp, 64 predicted proteins | sample 602601 | NCBI WGS metagenome assembly LNAP01 (sample SAMN02440304, study PRJNA202911) | soil metagenome | biome: Subtropical and temperate rainforests or woodlands; isolation source: soil samples (1 kg each in a 20% v/v slurry with milli Q water) were... ...
GCGGTGAATTCGATGCGGTAGAGGTAGGGTTGGCTAAGGTACTCATGACCCTCGAAGGTGAGGACGTCGAGGTGGGTGTCGAGGCCATCGATCTGTAGTGTGTGGCGGCTGTGGTCGAAGAAGGTGCGCAGTGTGGTGCTCATAATCGGTCCTTCCTGGTCTGAGGGGGACGTGCAGGAAAGGCTGTGCTTTCACCCGAGTCCTGGGGGGCGGAAGCTTTCATGAGGTTGACCGGGATAAACATCAGGTATTTCTGGCAGTCGCGTAGGACGCTTCCGCATTTTGGAAGTGCATGTCTATGCGCATGGCGATCGCAATGAATGAAACATCAAAAAAATCCCGCTCCGGGTACCCGGGGCGGGATTTATCAATTCAGACAACCGGTATCAGGCAATCGGAATCAGCGGATCAGCTGCAGCCCAGGCGGCGTCGCGGTCGGCCGCCGGCGGGTAGATCCACTGGGTGTTGATCTGGGTCTTCAGTGTCTTGGCCTCCTCCTTGACCAGCTTGACCTGACGATCCCAGCCTTCGGTGTACACCGCGCCCCAGGCGCCCAGGTCCAGGCAGGTGACGTACTTCGGCTGGCTATACGGCGTCGGGTCGACTCCGAGGATCTGCGCCGCCACGTTATTGCCGGCGTGACGCCCCAGGACAATGGCGTGCTGGCAGGTCATCAAGGCGAAGTTGCCGATTTCGTCACTGGCCGCGCGGGCCACGTCGCCAGTGGCGAAGATGTCGTCCTGGCCCAGCACTTTCAGGTGCGCGTCAACATGCAGACGGCCCAGGTGATCACGTTCGGCGGGAATCTGCTCAGTCAGGGAGCTGGCGCGAACGCCGGTGGTCCAGACCACGGTTTTTGCATCGATGCGCGCCCCGTCGGACAGGGTGACACCGTCGGCATCGACCGACACATGCCATTGCACGCCGGTCGCCAAACTGGCCTCGACGATCGATTCGGCGATTTGCTCACCCATTGAGCCGCCCACTTTATCGCCGCGGTCCACGATGATCACATTGATGTCGGCACGGTCGCCGAAGATGGCCCGCAGGCGAGTCGGCATTTCAGTCGCCGTTTCGATCCCGGTGAAACCGCCACCGGCCACCACCACCGTGTTGCGCGCCTTGCTTTCGGGCTGGCTGGCCAGCGCCTTGAGGTGGTTTTCCAGGCGAACGGCCTGCTCGATCTGATCGACGTCGAAGGCATGTTCGGCCACGCCCGGAGTGCTCGACGAAGCCAGGCGACTGCCGGTAGCCAGAACGAGTTTGTCGTAGCTGCAGACTTGTCGGGCCCCTGTGGCATCGACATAGCCGACCTGCTTTTGCTCGACATTGATGGTCTGCGCCGCGCCCTTGATGAACTTGACCCCTACAGCATCAAACAGATCGCCAATCGGCGCAGCCAGTTGATGGGCATTCGGTTCGTAGAAGCGCGGACGCACGCGGAGTTCGGCCTGAGGCGCCAGCACGGTCACTTCAACATCGTTGTGGCCGTGAATGTCGAACAGGCGCGTTGCACTCAATGCGGTCCACATGCCACCGAAACCTGCGCCGATCACCAGAATGTGCTGTTTCATTTTTTGACTCCTGAGGGGGAATGACCAAGTGTTGAAAATCGTTGAGCGGTTTAAGGACCGACGCGGGCTTGTACCCAGATAAGCGCCTGCCACTGCGACCGAATAACTACGACTGTATTGATCCTAGTTAAGTCCTGCAACAGGTTTTTATCGCCGGCTGCCACCGAAAAACGTGCCCCATGACCTGAGCCCCCTGTATTCAGCGCATTACAAGAGTGTTTTGCTGTCATGAAAAAAGATCAAACGAGAAGGGATTCGTTGCCTTGCTTGCTTTCGGCTGCTAGAATTTGCGACTAATTCAGTCGGAGATTTGTATGTCTCTTTACAGCGCGGGTGTCGAATACGGCATCCACTGCCTGCTTTTTCTGGTGGGTAATGGCGACGACTCGCGCGAAGCGAGCGTGCGCGACCTTGCCGATCTGCAAGGCGTCCCTCAGGACTATCTGGCGAAAATCTTCACCAAGCTGGCCAAGGCCAAACTGGTGGTCGCCACCGAAGGCGTACGCGGTGGCTTCAAGCTGGCCCGGCCCGCTGACGAAATCACCTTGCTGGATATCGTCAATGCCATCGACGGCCGCAAGTCGATTTTCGATTGTCGGGAGATCCGTGGTCGTTGCGCCGTGTTTGACGGTGCCCCGCCTGAGTGGGCACTGGAGGGTCTGTGCGCGATCAATGGCGCGATGATGGTTGCGCAAAAACGCATGGAAGAGGCCCTCGCGCAACAAACCATCCTCGACATTGCCAGGAAATTCGGGCGCAAGGCCCCGCCAGAGTTCGGCGTCAAAGTGGAAAGCTGGATGAACGAGCGCCGGGAACGCAAAAGTGCCGCCCAGGCCAGTGAGCAAATCATCCCGTCGACCAACCTTTCAGACTGATCCACACAAAAAAAAACCGGATGCGCACCAGGCATCCGGTTTTTTTCTGGATTCAGGCGAACATCGGTCGCTGACCGATTTTCGGTCTCCCGCGCTTACAAACAGTCGCGCACGATTTTGCGCAGGTCGCCGGACTTGGCCCAAGGTGGCCCCTGATACAGCGAGACCCGGCTGCCTTCCTTGTACTTCACGATATCCAGCACTTCGTCGGCCGTGATCACGCTGGGTGCGGTGATGCGGAATCCGTTGGATATCGAAACCTGAGTCGTATTCGATACTTCCTTTTGCCAAGCAGGCAACACGCACGCCGCATACTCTTTTGGCGTCTTCTCGCTGTACTTGCTGACATTCGGCTCACCCGGTACCAACGAAGCCGGCAACGAGCACCCGCCCAGCAATGCCAACACGACTCCCCCCATCAACATCCGCATGCTGTTTCCTTTAATTTGAAATAAGAAAATGTAGCTCGCCGTTGTCCCTACAGCTATCCCCCAACGATTCAGCGACTGTCATTGATATCGCTTGCCTCGGTTAGTTCCTTGAATTCAGATAATCCATCCATCTTTCGCAGACGTCTTGGTTGGTCGCTGCCTCCAGGTCAACGATCAATTTCAGGGCCATGGCCCTGAAATCATCGGTTGTGGTCTTTTTACGTCGCCCCCGCGGTAACAATCGGCACTTGAGTAGGACAGCTTATTTTTTCGTTCGCTGTAGTTTTCCCGACCAAAGGAAAACTGCAGATTCAGACGAACACAACATACGGCGCGGTAAACAGGTCTAAAATTTTGGTGTGCAGTGTTCAGGAGGTCATCATGTGGCTTAACGAATCGGAACAGGAACTTCGGCGCGACCTACAAGGGCTTGCGTCAGATTTACGCTGGTCGGCCGTCGAGCTGTTGCGCATCGAGCAGCAATTGCGCCTGCTCGGAAGCGAAGTCGACGCGCAAGCCGTTCAAAGACTGTGTTCTTTATTTCAGGGTGATGAAGAAAAACTGTCCGGCTACGCCGAGGAAGTGAAGGCCAAGGTCATTAGCCGCAACAAGGCTCAATAGCGGTAGCGCGGCCATGAACAGACCTCTATTCACGCTGGTCGTAGCACTGACCGCGCTGGCAGGCTGCAGCACCAATTCGATCTACAAGGATCAGCCGCTGGTCGCGAAAGTCGACACCGGCATGACCCAGGAGCAAGTCCGACAAATCGGCGGCCAGCCGCTGGCGGTCAGCGATCGTAGCGTCGAACCCGGTACGTGCTTTGACTACAAACTGACTCATGCCGACCATCAGCAGCCGTACAACGTCAGTTTCGATGGCCGCGGCATGGTCGACCACAAGAGCTTCATGACCTGCGCGGAGTGGAGCAACACGCAGCAAAAGGCCCGGGAACCCTCCCGCCCCAGCGGAGGCGGCGGCTACTAGCGCCCTTAAGGGTTTTTCAGGAGAGCGAGCTGGCTCGCGATGGACTCAAGCGCGCCGGGTTTAGCCAGGAAACACGCGTTATCGTTAGCGACCATCGCGAGCAAGCTCGCTCCTACAGGGGGGCTTCATTTTCCCGCTGGCCTGGCAGCACGTGCCCTGTAGCCGGGCAGCGATGCGGCATATGCCAGCGCTTCCTCCCGACTGGCAAACGAGCCAAGCCGGTCACCCTGGGTACATACCCGCCAGGGGCCGTTGTTCACGCTGAGTACGTCATAACCATTCATGTGCATCTTGTTCAACATCGGAACGCTCATAGTCACCTCCTCTCGGGCAGCGATCTCAGGTTGACTTGCCTACCTTACACCCACCCTTGTCCAAAATACCGACCAGACGTCGCCATGGAAATTCCCGAAATCGATTGCACTTTTCCTCGCATTGCCCCCTCGAATTACTCGTAAAGTGCTCAATCGACCCTGGCCCGACTGCTGCATTTCAATGCCTGCTCCATCTCAACAGGCCATTAGGTAATCAATGAAAGTACGCGCAACGATCATCTGCGAGCAGGAACGGCATGTACTGCTGGTACGCAAGCGAGGAGGACGCTGGACGCTGCCCGGCGGCAAGCTCGAACGGGGTGAAAGCGCAGCCGATGCCGCCGTTCGCGAGCTGCTGGAGGAAACCGGCCTGCGGGTCGACGAGTTGATATACGTGCTGGAACTGGAATCGGGCGGCACCCGACACCACGTATTCGAGGTGTCGGTACTGAATCTGGAGCAATTGCGACCGCTCAACGAAATCACCGATTGCATCTGGCACCCGCTTGATGCGCTACACAACCTGAACATCAGCGACGCCATGCGCAGTATTGTCGGCACCTTTGTGCGCCGCTTGTAGGCTCTAGCCTTTGGCCAACGCCGTCGCAGCCCTGTCGATCAAGGCCGCCACTTCGGCGGGCATCGACGCCAATGACGCGTGGCTGGCATTCAAGGTCAGGATCTCCCTGGCGTTGAGTCGCGCGGCCATCCAATGCTGGTTCTGTGGCGCGATCATCCGGTCTGCGGTCGAAATCTGATACCACGATGGCTTTTTCTTCCAGGCCACCGTTCCAATGGTGTCACCGAAGGTACTCGCCAGCGGCGCTTTCTGGGTGATACCCATGACCAACCCTTCGGTCGCCGGCAGGTCCTGACAGAAGCTTTCGTGGTAGAGCTCAGGCTTGACCCACAGGTATCCGTCGCTGTCGGGAGCCAGGTTGGCCGCCGCCGCTGGCAGATGCCTTTGCGTGATGCCACCGGGGCTTTCACCGGCGTCCGGTGCGAATGCGGCGATGTACACCAGGCCCACCACATTCGGCAAATCACCCGCTTCGGTGATCACCGCGCCGCCATAGGAATGCCCCACCAGCAGCACCGGACCGGGCACCTGGGCGACCATCTTGCGCGTACGCTCGGCATCATCAGCCAGCGAAGTCAGCGGCAACTCGACGGCACGAATGCGTGTGTCACCCCGGCTGACCAATTTAACGATGACCTTGTTCCAGTGGGCAGCGCCGCCCCAAAAACCATGGACCAGCACGATCGTGGGTTTATCACTCATCACCATGACTCCGTTTGCCGATGGGTTGCCTGTCGTTCGCCTCAGCCCTGATCGCCGCCGCCCACGGGCATGACCATACCGGTGATATAGGACGCGTCGTCGCTGGCCAGAAACAGAATAGCCCCCGCCTGCTCATCCAGGGTGCCGTAGCGTTTCATCAAACTGCTGTCGAGGGTCTGGTCGACGATCTGCTGGTACCAGAGTTTTTCCTGCTCACTCTGCTCGGCACCATTGCGGGGTATGCGTCGCGGCGGCGCTTCGGTGCCACCAGGCGCCGTGGCATTGACTCGCACGCCGCGACCGGCGGTTTCGAACGCCAGACAAGCGGTCAAGGCATTGACCCCGCCCTTTGCCGCACCGTAGGGCACGCGGTTGAGGCTGCGGGTGGCGATGGAGGAAACGTTGACGATCGCACCGCTGCCCTGCTGCAACATGAACGGCAGCGCGGCATGGCAACACCACAAGGTCGGGAACAGCGAACGGCGAACCTCAGCCTCGATCTGTGACGCTTCATAGTGCTCGAACGGCTTGGCCCAGATCGTCCCGCCGACGTTATTGACCAGCACATCGAGGCGACTGAAGCGCTCGACGGCGGTTTGCATCACCCGACTGCATTCCTCGTATTGCTCAAGGTCGGCGGTCAGGGCCAGTACCTGGGTGGTTGGCGCCAACTGTTGCTGGACTTCGAACACCAGGTCGGAGCGATCCACCAGGATCAGCTTCGCCCCTTCGGCGGCCATACGCTCGGCCACCCGCCGCCCGATACCTTGGGCTGCGCCGGTGATCAGCGCGACTTTTTCGTGAAATCTGTTCATGTGTACCTCATGAAGAAGGTTGCCGTTCAACTGTGGGAGCGAGCTTGCTCGCGAAGAGGTCCTTCCAGTCGACATATCTGGTGACTGCCAGACCGCTATCGCGAGCAAGCTCGCTCCCACAGGGGGTCTTTACCAAGCAAGGGAAATCGCCTGCGACTCAAGCCGCGCTGGCAGCAAATTTTTCGTAGTAGAAATTCGCCGGCTTGATGCCTTGCTCGCCAATGTACCGGCTGACGGCCTCGACCATCGGCGGCGGGCCGCACAGGTAGACGTCGACGTCGCCATCGTTCAAATGCCTGGGCTCGATGTGCTGGGTCACGTAGCCCTTGAGCGGGTGTTGGCTCTCGGGGCTGGCGACGCAGGCGCTGAAGGTGAAGTTGGGGATGCGCGCGGCAAAGGCTTCGAGGCGGTCGAGTTCCACCAGGTCGAAATCGTGGGTCACGCCGTAGATCAGATGCAGCGGGTGATCGCTGCCCTGCTCGGCGATCTTCTCCAGCATCGCGGTGAACGGCGCCAGCCCGGTGCCACCGGCCAGCAGCAACAACGGCCGACGGATGTCGCGCAGGTAGAAGCTGCCCAAAGGACCGGCCAGGCTCATGCAGTCGCCGGCCTTGGCCATGCCGGTGAGGAAGCTGCTCATCAGGCCACCCGGCACGTTGCGGATCAGGAAACTGACCTCACCGTCGCGCTGCAACGAGCTGAACGAATAGGCACGGGTCTGCTCGCTGCCGGGAATCCCCAGGTTCACGTAGAACGCCAGTTTGCTCAGGGATTCGCCCTTGATCGACAACGCGATGGTGCTGTCGGACAACTGGCGCACCGCGCTGATGGTCGCGTCGTAGCTGGCCTGGCGGGTGCGGCAAACTTCCGATGACGTCGGCACCCGCACCACGCAATCGCTCTTGGCGCGCATCTGGCAGGTCAGGACAAAGCCCTGCGCGGCCTCTTCGGGGCTGAGGGCGTCTTCGATGTACTCCTCGCCCAGATCGTAGCTGCCGGCTTCGGCAAAACACTTGCAGGTGCCGCAAGCACCGTCGCGGCAGTCCAGCGGGATGTTGATGCCCTGGCGGTACGCGGCATCAGCCACGGTTTCGCCGACGTTGGCGTCGATGAACCGGGTGACGCCGTCTTCAAAATTGAACGCAATGGAATGGGTCATGACGGCAGTCTCACAAGTGGTAGACATCGATGACCTGGCGAACGTAATCGTTCTTCAGAATCACTTTCTTGGCCAGGATCAGCGGGTTTTCACCGCGCACGTCGAGGGTGTAGAAACTGCTGCCGAAATAGCTGTCGACGGTCTTGTAGCGAAAACTCAGGGTGTGCCAGTTGAAGCGCACCTTGCACAGTCCGTCGGCCTGTCCGAGCAGCTCGATGTGGGAGGTGCGGGTGTCCGGCACGCTGGCGCTGGAGCGCTCGGTCTTGATGCGGAAGATGCGGTCTTCCAGGCCCGTGCGGTTGCCGTACCAGATCAGCGAGATTTCCCGCTGCGGGTCTTCGGTCAATTCGTCGTTGTCGTCCCAGGACGGCATCCAGAATGTCGCGTCGGGGGCGTACAGCTCCAGCCACTCGTCCCACTGGCGGTCGTCGAGGTAGCGCGCCTCGCGGTAGAGGAAATCGCGCACGGCATCGTAAGAAATGGTCATTGCACGTCCTCCACCGCGATCAGCTTCGACTGTTCGGCAGCCAATGCCTTGAGCATGGTCTGCTGCCAGTACTTGTGTTGCAGCACGAACAGGCCTTCGTCCTCGGTGCGCACGCCACTGAGCAGCGGATGCAGGTCGATTTCTTTTGCAGCCTCGTCAGCACCTTCGATCCAGTGCTCGGCGCCACGGGACATGTCGTTCCAGGTGGTGACGCTGCCCTGGTAGCTGGTCTGACAGGAGCGGAACTCTTCCAGATCGTCGGGCGTGGCCATGCCGCTGACGTTGAAGAAATCCTCGTACTGGCGAATCCGGCTGGAGCGGGCGTGGTCGCTCTCGCCTTTGGGGGCGATGCAGTAGATGGTGATTTCCGTGCGGTTGACCGAGATCGGCCGGGCAATGCGGATCTGCGAGCTGAACTGGTCCATCAGGTACACGTTGGGGTACAGGCACAGGTTGCGCGAATTCTCGATCATCCAGTCGGCGCGGGCCTTGCCGAAGTCTTGCGCCAGCTCATCGCGGCGCTCGTACAGTGGACGGTCCTCGGGGTTGGCCCAACGGGTCCAGAGCAGCATGTGGCCCTTGTCGAAGGAATAGAAACCACCGCCCTGCTTGGCCCAGCTGCCGGCGCTCATGGTCGGGTTGGTGTCGCCGGCTTCGCGCTGCTTGCGCTGGTTCTGGGTGGCCGCGTAGTTCCAGTGCACAGAGCTGACGTGGTAGCCATCGGCGCCGTTCTCGGCGGTGAGTTTCCAGTTGCCTTCGTAGATGTAGCTGGAGGAGCCACGCAGCACCTCCAGGCCATCGGCGGACTGGTCGACGATCATGTCGATGATCTTCGCCGACTCGCCCAGGTGTTCGACCAGTGGCAGCACATCAGCTTTCAGGCTGCCGAACAGGAAGCCGCGATAGGACTCGAACCGCGCAACCTTGGTCAGGTCGTGGGAACCTTCGCAGTTGAAACTCGACGGGTAGCCGGCGTTGGCCGGGTCCTTGACCTTGAGCAGCTTGCCAGAGTTGTTGAACGTCCAGCCGTGGAACGGGCAGGTGTAGGAGCTTTTGTTGCCGGACTTGTGCCGGCACAGGGTCGCGCCGCGATGGCTGCAGGCGTTGATAAAGGCATTGAGCACACCATCCTTGTTGCGCGCGATGAAGATCGACTGGCGCCCCATGGTCGTGGTGTAGAAATCGTTGATGTTGGGAATCTGGCTTTCGTGGGCCAGATACAGCCAGTTGCCTTCGAAGATGTGTTCCATCTCCAGATCGAACAACCGGGGGTCGGTGAACATCTCGCGCTTGCAGCGATAGAGGCCTTGCTCGGGATCGTCTTCAAGCAGGGAATGCAAATATTCGGGTCGCAGGGTCATGGCCGCCGCCTCCATTGTTATTGTTCAGGCAGGGGTCATGCTAGGACGGGGGGTCAGGCTGGAATATCCGCGCAGTGCAGACGTTTATCCGTTTTGTGCAATGTGTTTTTTGTAGGAGCGAGCTTGCTCGCGAAAAACCTGAGAGCACTGCGGGGTGTCAGGTTCCCCGCGTCATCGTTGACATCCATCGCGAGCAGGCTCGCTCCTACAGTAGATCGGGTACATCCGCGAGCGACTGGTCGACTACAAGGCCGCCATTTTCAGCGCCTCAATGCCGACGCTTGAGGGTATCGGACGGCAATTCGCCGAACTGCTTGCGGTAGCTGTCGGAGAACCGGCCCAGGTGCAGGAAGCCGTAATCCATCGCCACTTCGGTGACGTTGCGCACGTTGCAGGTTGGATCGCTCAGGCAAGCGTTGATGCGTTCCAGGCGTTTCTGGCGTAGATAATTTTTCGGCGTGAGGCCGGCATTTCGCTCGAACAATCCGTACAACGAACGCAGGCTCATGTGAGCCTGGCGCGCCAGCTCTTCGCTGTCGATGTCCTGTTTGAGGTTATTGGCGATGTAGTCGGCAATCGCCTCGAACGTGGCCGTCTGCGAGCCCAGTTCGAGGCGGCTGACGTTAGTTTTCATCAAGCTGAGCATCTTGCTGACGATGATCTGCGTGTAATGCTCCTGAACCCTGGGGATCTGCTCGGTGGATTCGGCCTCCTGGCAGATCATCGCCAACAGGTTGACGAAGCCTTCCAGTTCATCGAGCTGATAACGGTTTTCCAGAAACCGCACGCCCTGCCCCGGATAGCGCCAGCGCTGCTCATCGCAGACCGATTCAAACAAGCGGGTCGGGACTTTGAGAATGAATTTTTCGCAATCGGCGGAGTACGTCAGGTCCACCGGATCGTCAGGATTGATCAGCAGCAATTCGCCGGGAGCGAAGTAATGCTCTTGGCCGTGGCCACGCCACAGGCAATTGCCGCGCAGCAGCACTTGCAGGTGATAGATGCTGTCCAGCGCACCGGACGTCACCCGCACACTGGCACCGTAGCTGATGCGGCACAGGTCGAGACTGGCGAATTTGCGATGATCAAGGCTTGCCAGCGGGCTACCGGCACGGGGCATGAGAATGCAGTGGTTACCGACGTGCTGATTGACGTAGCCCGACACTGCATAGGGGTCGGCATGGTCGAATACTCTGCTGCGCTGACTCAACAGTTGAGCTTGCATCATCGGATCACTCTCGTTGTTGTTATTGGTCGCGTCGGGGCATTCTAAGGCAGTACTTGCGGCGGCGTATCAGTGGACTGACCTGTGGGCATTCTCAATGAAACCTGTAGGAGCGAGCCTGCTCGCGATGAACTTGAGGACACCGCGGGTAATCAGGCACCCAGCGTTATCGTTAACGTCCATCGCGAGCAGGCTCGCTCCTACAGGGAATCAGGACACTCAGTCCTCGAGTGCGCGGACCCGCTCGTGGCGCTGCTGTTCTTCAGGCTGGGCCGACGACTGCAGGGTGAAATCGAAGTCGATTTCAGCAAAGCGACCGCTCACACCATGGGCCGCCGCGCGCTGCTGATCGTCGCTGAAGGTGATTTTGGCGATCAGTTCGTCACGGGTGGCGTAGGCGAAATCGTCGTGCAGGTATTGATCGCCGTCAAGGTTGATCTGGGTGGTCAGGTGGCGATGATCCGGCGCGGAAATGAAGAAGTGCACGTGCGCCGGACGCTGGCCATGACGACCCAGTTGATCGAGCAGTTGCTGGGTCGGACCGTCCGGTGGGCAGCCATAGCCCGACGGCACGATACTGCGGAAACGATAGCGGCCTTCAGCGTCGGTCACGATACGGCGACGCAGGTTGAATTCCGATTGCGTGGTGTCGAAGTACGAGTAGGTGCCACCGGTATTGGCGTGCCAGACATCCACCACGGCGCCGGCCAGAGGTTCGCCAGCGGTGTTGAACACGCGGCCTTGCATGAACAGGGTCACACCCGGATCGACGCCGTCGTCCAGACGCGCTTCGCCTTGCGACAGCGGCGCACCCGCCACGTACAGCGGGCCTTCGATGGTGCGCGGCGTGCCACCGGATTTGCCGGCCTGCTCGTCTTCGGCGTCCATCAGCAGGTCGAGGTAGTGCTCCAGACCGAGACCGGCCACCACCAGCCCGGCTTCCTGGCGAGCGCCCAGCACGTTGAGGTAGTTGACGGCTTTCCAGAACTCTTCCGGGGTCACGGCCAAGTCTTCGATGATGTTCACCGAATCACGCAGGATGCGGTACACCAGCGCTTTGGTCCGTGGGTTGCCGGCGTCGTTGAGCAGGCCGCTGGCCTCTTCGAGAAATTTCTGGACTTCGGCAGTGTGGGAAATCTTGACGTTCATTTTGTATGGTTCCTCATCTTGTAATTATTAGCGTAGCGCTGAACAGGCTGGGCTCAGCGGTCATCGTCACGGATGGAAGAAGGATGCCGGCACATCGCGTCGATTTCGATTGCCATGTACGGGAACAGCGGTAATTGCATCAGCAGGTCATGCAATTCTTGAACGCTGTCGACATCGAACACGCTGTAGTTGGCGTAGTGCCCGGCGATGCGCCACAGGTGGCGCCACTTGCCCTGCTCTTGCAGGCGCTGGGCCAGGGCTTTCTCGTCGGCCTTGAGTTTGGCTGCCGCTTCGGGATTCATGTCGACCGGCAGATTCACGGTCATTTTTACGTGGAACAGCATAATGCTCTCCTCAGGCTTGATGAATGGTCTTGTCGCGGCGGAAGAACGCCAGGCGCTCTTCATCCAGGCTCAGGCCCAGGCCCGGCGTTTTCGGCACGTGCAGTTCAAAATCGCGATACACCAGCGGTTCGCTGAGAATGTCTTCGGTCAGCAGCAACGGGCCGAACAGTTCGGTGTCCCACGCCAGCTTGTTCAGGGTGACGAAGGCATGGGCCGAGGCCATGGTGCCCAGGCCACCTTCAAGCATGGTGCCGCCGTACAGGGCAATACCGGCCGCTTCAGCGATCGAGGCGGTGCGCAATACGGCACGTGGGCCACCATTCTTGGCAATTTTCAGGGCGAACACCGAAGCTGCGCCTTCGCGGGCCAGGTTGAACGCATCTTCCACGCATTCGATGGATTCGTCGGCCATGATCGGCGCCGGGCTCATGGCCATGCCGGCGCGGTTGTTGCGCGAGATCGGCTGCTCGATCAGGTCGATTCCATTGGTACCGAGGATTCGGCAGGCACGTATCGCGACGGCTTCGTCCCACGCCTGGTTGACGTCGACCCGCACGCTGGCGCGATCACCCAGGGCTTTCTTGATGGCAATGACGTGGGCCAGATCGCGATTGACCTCACCGGCACCGATCTTCAGCTTGAAGATACGATGGCGGCGCAGGTCGAGCATTTTTTCCGCTTCGGCGATGTCTTTTTCGGTGTCACCGCTGGCCAGGGTCCAGGCCACGGGCAGCGAGTCGCGAACACGGCCGCCGAGCAATTCACTGACCGGCAGGCCGAGGCGTTTGCCCTGGGCGTCGAGCAGCGCGGTTTCGATACCGGACTTGGCAAAGGTGTTGCCACGGATGCTGCGCTCCAGACGCAACATGGCGGCGTTGACGTTGCCGCTGTCCTGGCCGATCAACAGCGGTGCGAAGTGCGTATCGATATTGGTCTTGATGCTGTCCGGGCTTTCATTGCCGTAGGCCAGGCCACCGATGGTGGTGGATTCGCCGATGCCTTCGATGCCGTCGGCGCAACGCACGCGAATGATCACCAGGGTCTGGTTCTGCATGGTGTGCATCGCCAGCTTGTGCGGGCGGATGGTCGGCAGATCGACGATGATCGTCTCGATCGACTCAATGGCAGTTGCTAGCATTTCGATACCCGTCAGGTTCTTGAAGTTCTGGAATCGATTCTCGTACGGCTTTTTTCCTGAAGCCAATATAGAATTGGTCTGACTTGATACCTTATGACTGGAGGCCCCATGGAACTGCGGCACCTGCGTTACTTCCAGGTATTGGCTCAAACCCTCAACTTCACCCGCGCGGCCGAGTTGCTGCACATCGCCCAGCCGCCCTTGAGTCGGCAGATCCAGCAACTGGAGGACGAACTGGGGGTGATGCTGCTCGAGCGCGGCCGACCGCTGAAGTTGACCGACGCCGGGCGGTTCTTCCACGAGCACTCCACCGCCCTGCTCGAACAACTGAACAAGGTCTGCGACAACACCCGGCGCATCGGGTTGGGTGAAAAAACCTGGCTGGGTATCGGCTTTGCGCCGTCGACACTGTATGGCGTGCTGCCGGAACTGATCCGCCGGTTACGCAGTGGCGAGCCGCTGGAGCTGGAGCTGGGGCTTTCTGAAATGACCACCCTGCAACAGGTGCAGGCGTTGAAGGCCGGGCGCATCGACATCGGTTTCGGTCGAATCCGTATCGACGACCCGGCCATCGTCCAGACCGTGCTCACCGAAGACCGCCTTGTCGCCGCCCTGCCCGCCGGGCATCCGTTGCTCGCAGGGCCCATCAGCTTGCGGGAACTGGCCAAGGAACCCTTTGTGCTGTACCCCGGCAATCCAAGGCCGAGTTACGCCGACCAGGTGATTGCCCTGTTCGAGTCCTACGGCGTGAGCATCCACGTCGCGCAATGGACCAACGAACTGCAAACGGCGATCGGGTTGGTGGGGGCAGGAATCGGCGTCACACTGGTACCGGCCTCGGTGCAGTTGCTGCACCGCGACGACATCGGCTTCACCCCGCTGCTGGAAGACAACGCCACCTCGCCGATCATTCTCAGCCGACGAGTGGGCGATGTATCGCCGGGGTTGAACCATTGTTTGCGGATGATTGATGAGCTGCTGCCAGCGACTTGAGGCAATGAATACCTGTGCTGAGGGAGCTTGTCAGAAAGCCGCACCGCCCCGTTGGGCTGCATAGCGGCCCTATCTTCAGGTTTTCTAACGGGTGTTCCCACCCCAGATCCAGTTCCAGAACCCCGGCAATTCGACTGGCTGCGAACCGTCACGCACGGTGCGCGCCATGGCCGCCCGCTGTAACGCAGCCTGATCGTCGTAAAACGGCTTGTCGGCGGTTTTCACCCCGGTCTCCCGGGCGCTGTCGAGCAGAATCTGCAGGTATTCGCGGGTATGCCGGGCGGTATAGCGGTTGAGGTCGTGGAAGGTCACCACCACCGGAATCACGCCATCGACCACCGGCAACTCGCCGCGGGCAATGCGTTCGCGAACTTCGGACATCGAGCGCAGCATGTGCGACCGGCGCCGGGGGCTGGCGTTGAAGCCCCAGATCTTGCCGTCATTGGCGCTCAAGTCGGTGAGCAGTACATGCAGGCCATGCCGCTGATAAGCGGCGAACGTGCGTTTGTCGTAGTTCCAGAATGGCGGGCGCAACAGGGTTGGCGCAGCGCCGGTAATCGCAGCGATGTCGGCGCTGCCATCGGTGAGGGCCTGCTCCAACTTGGGTGGGTCAAGGGAACGATGATTGGTGTGCCGGGGTGTTGCCGTGTGAAAGCCCAGGATATGACCTTCGGCATGTTCACGACGCATGATGTCCCGGCCCAATTCGCTGCCACCGGCTCGCGGAGCGCGGGTTTGCACGAAGAACACGGCCTTGATGTCCGATTGCAGCGGGTTTTGCGCCAGGCTCTCCAATACAGTGACGGTCGGATTCCACCAGCTCGATGCACTGGGGCCGTCATCGAAGGTCAGCAGAAACCGGATGGGGGGTTGCGCGTGCAAACGCTGCTCGGTCCGCGGAGTCATTTCGATGGGTGCGGCGATACAGCCGAACAAACCCACTGCCAGGGCGCACACCGTTAAACACTTGAACAATCGTTTCATCTTTTGCCTTGGGCCAGACCATCACGGTCGATACTTCAATGGGCAAGGATCCTTCGCCCGCTCATCCGTTGTTGGCCCGCATCGAGACGACGGGCCGAGGTTGGATAGGGTACACAGGGTTTGGTTCCGGTGCTTGCCAGGCCCGTTTCGCCACGAGCAACTAAACTCAAAGCTTCGGGAGGAGCGTCTTAACCGGAGTGTCAGGCCATGTGCGGACGACTGTCGCAATACCGTGGAATCCACGACTTCGTAGCGGTGCTGAGCATCCCCGACGCGCTGATCAATCGCGTCGGCAACGAACCCCTGGGGCACTATAACGCCGCCCCCACCACGCAACTCCTGGAGAACGAGCGGCTGCACGCCGACGCCGTGCGTTGGGGTTGGCGACCGCACTGGGCGACGGATCGCGTGGAGCCGGTCAATGCCCGGGTCGAGAAAGTCGCCCATGGCCCGTACTTTCGGGCGATCTGGCCCCATCGCGCGATCTGCCCGATTGATAACTGGTTCGAATGGGTCGACACCGGCGAGGCCAACAAACAACCGTGGCTGATTCGGCGACGGGATCGCGCCCCGGTTTTCTGCGCGGCCATCGGCCAGTACCCCATCGGTGGAGCGCCCCACAGGGAGCACGACGGATTCGTCATTCTGACGGCCGACAGCGCGGGCGGCATGCTTGACGTGCATGACCGCCGACCGGTGGTGTTCTCGCCCGAACTGGCGCGGGAATGGCTGGACCCGGCCACGCCCAAGGAGCGAGCCGAGGAAATGGCGTTATCCCAGGGCGAGGCCAGCGATGTATTCGAGTGGTACAAGGTCGACAGGGCCGTTGGCAATGTCAGGAACCAGGGCGCCACGCTGATCAAGGAAGTCCCATGAACTGATCAATCACGAACGCTGCGTATACAAATTGAAACTTCAGAACGTTACACGACAAAGCCCCGCTCAATGACGTCACGCTGCTGTAGGAGCGAGCTTGCTCGCGATGGACTCAAGGGCGCCGCGTTTAGCCAGTAAACACGCGTAATCGTTAACGTCCATCGCGAGCGAGCTCGCTCCTACAGCAGGGGCTTTGTTGTATTCGCGTGCCGCTCAGAACTTGCGGTCAGGCTCCGAGAGTTCCTTGCCGTCGTCAGGATGCTTCCAGTCCGGTACCGAACGCTTCTGTTGCTCTATCTCTTCTTCCGTGGGTTCGTCCTCATCTTCTTCCGGGTCCGGTTGCTTGGGTTCATTGGCCATGTTCACCTCTCTTCCTGAAGGGATCGGTCATCAACTTAAGCTTAGATCAGTTCCCCTGCCCCGCTCAGAGCCACCAGCGCAGCAAAAAGAAGAAGCCCATGCTCAACAGCATGCTGAGCAACGTATTGCGCGTGTAGAGCACCAGCCCGACCGCCACCAGCGAGCTGATCAGATAGGGATTGTCCCAGTGCAGATTCAGCTGTTTTTCCGGCATGAACACAATCGGCCCACAGATCGCGGTCAACATGCCCGGTACGGCAAACCCGAGGAATTGCCGGGCATTGCTGCTCAGGCGCACCGGCAGTCGCGGTTCCAGAAAAACATAGCGGTTGAGGAACACCAACACGCCCATTCCGATAATCACTGCCCAGACCATCATATGCGTCCACCGTAGAATTTATTGCAGACAAACCCGGCGGTCATGCCCGCCAACCCCGACAGCACCAGCGCCGAGCCCCATTGCCAGTAGCTGAACAGCACCGAGCAGAACAGCGACACCGCCACGCACACCACGGTCGGCACATTGCGCACCACCGGGGTGATCAGGGCAATGAAGGTCGCAGCGATGGAGAAATCCAGGCCCAGGTGTTCAAGGCCGGGAATGCTGCTGCCGAGCACAATGCCCGCCAGGGTGAACAGGTTCCAGGCGATGTAGAACGTCAGGCCCACGCCCAGGGCGTACCAACGGTTGAACTGCTGTTTGTCGTGCTGGCTGGTCAGTGCGAACAACTCATCGGTGAGCAAAAACCCCAGGCCCGCGCGCCAACGCCCCGGCAATGGCGAAATCACCGAACGCATGCTCATCCCGTAGAGCAAATGCTGGGAGGTCAGCAGCAGTGTGGTCAGCAAGATCGAAAAAATCCCGGCACCGCCCTTGAGCATGCCGATGGCCACCAGTTGCGCGGCACCGGCAAACACAATGCTCGACAGACCCTGGCCTTGCAGGGGCGTGAGGTTGGCTTCGATGGCCATGGAACCGGCCAGCAAGCCCCAGGGCGCGGTGGCCAGGGACAACGGCATGATCGCCGCTAGGCACTGCGCGGCATGATTGAATTGGACATAACGTTCTACAGACAGGGATAGACCCCAGACTGTGCCAGCAGTCGCTGCCGAAGGCTTGAACAATCTTGCTCACTGATACGCAGCGTGCCATTCATCGGCTGCCCGCTTGATTCGGCAAAGTGGTAGCAACATGATGGCCTGCATTTTCATCGAGGCAGGCCCTTCATGAGTTCAGTGGAAACCGACAGCGACGTTTATAAAACCCTGCTTGAGTCGACCCGGGCGATTCCCTGGCGCATCGACTGGAAAACCATGACGTTCAGCTACATCGGGCCACAGATCGAAGAATTGCTGGGCTGGAAACAGCACAGCTGGGCGTCGGTCAATGACTGGGTCGAGCGCATGCATCCGGATGACCGCGACTACGTGATGGACTTCTGCGTCTCGCAATCGCGCGCCGGTATCGATCACGAGGCCGACTATCGCGCACTCACCGAAAGCGGTGAGTACGTCTGGATCCGCGATGTGGTGCATGTGGTGCGCAAGGACGGCGAAGTCGAGGCGCTGGTAGGTTTCATGTTCGATATCAGCGAGCGCAAGAAAACCGAAGAGCACCTGATCCGCCTGCAAAAGCAGCTTGAAGAGTATTCCTTCCAGGACGGCCTGACCGGCATCGCCAACCGGCGCATGTGGAGCGCGAGTGGAACAATGCCCAGCGCACCGGCTTGCCGTTGTCGGTGATCGTGCTGGATATCGACTATTTCAAGCAGTACAACGACCATTACGGCCACATCAAGGGCGACGAATGCCTGCGCCGCGTTGCGCAAACCTTGTCCCTGGCGGCGAGCCGGCCACGGGATTTCATTGCGCGGATCGGCGGTGAAGAGTTTGTCTGGCTGCTGCCGGAAACCGATGCCGAGTCAGCGCGTCTGGTGGCCCACAAGTGTCTGCACCTGATTCGTCAGCAGCAGATCCCCCATGAATTCTCGAACGTGTCGAAGCTGCTGAGTATCAGCCTCGGCGTCGGCACCACCCTGGCGTCGATGCACGCGACGGCCCTGGAATTCGTCGAACAGGTCGATCATTTGCTGTACAAGGCCAAGCACAATGGCCGAATGCGCGCCGAGTACGCCGATTTTCGTGATTGACAAACGGCGCTCCGGCTTTTAAAACTGGGCGCCTCACTCAGGGTGTAAGCAAGTATGTCCGCAACCATCAATCTCGACTCTTCCGTCATTGGCTTGATTGCCAAGGCGCAAGGTTGCGTTGCGTACGCCCTCAAATCGAAGAAACAGTCGCTCATGTGACCGGGGCGCGCTGTCCCGTCAGATGAGCTGACAGGACATTGAGCGCGACGGACCACCCTCCCCTTCCATGCCCCTGACGGTGACGAAATCGGTCAACCATCAGGAGAAAGTGCATGTCAGCGTTTCAAGGTATCTGGGTTCCACTGGTCACACCGTTCCACAACGGCGCCATCGATTTCGTCGGCTTGCGGCGGCTGGTCGGCCATCTGCTGGAAAAAGGTGTCGACGGTCTCATCGTTTGCGGCACCACCGGCGAACCGGCGGCGATGGGCAAGCATGAACAACTGGCGGTGCTCGATGCGGTGCTGGAACTGGTGCCGGCGCAACAGGTGGTCATGGGCCTGGCCGGTAACAACCTGACCGAGCTGTTGCAGTTCCAGAGCGATATCCTCAAGCGCCCGGTCTCTGGTCTACTGGTACCGGCACCGTACTACATCCGCCCTTCCCAGGCCGGCCTCGAAGCGTTTTTCCGCACGGTCGCCGATGCCTCCAGCGTACCGCTGATTCTCTACGACATCCCATACCGTACCGGCGTGGCCTTCGAACAGGCGACCCTGCTCAACATCGTCGCCCACGAGCGGATCGTCGCCATCAAGGATTGCGGCGGTAATTTTTCCAACACCCTCGCCTTGCTCAACAGCGGCCTTGTCGACGTGCTGTGCGGCGAAGACAACCAGATCTTCAATGCCCTGTGCCTGGGCGCCAAGGGTGCGATTGCCGCGTCGGCGCATGTCCATCCCGAACTGTTCGTGCAATTGCACCGACAGATCCGCGACAACCAACTGGCCGAGGGCCGCACCACGTTTTTCCGTTTGCTGCCCCTGATCAACAGCCTGTTCCTGGAGCCCAACCCGGCCCCGGTGAAAACCGCGCTGGCCCTGCAAGGCTTGATCGGTGACGAACTGCGCGCGCCCATGCAACGCAGCAGTGAACCGATGACCGAGCGTTTGAAGGGTGTGCTCAGCGCATTGGGCCGCGACAATCGATAGAGCACCGGCCTGCGCCCCGAGTAACATGGAGCGATTCGTTCAGCCTTCAGGGGCACCGACATGCTGTACCGAATCGCCGCCGACGGGCTGATGCTGTTTCACTTGCTGTTCATCGTGTTTGTATTGTTCGGCGGGTTGCTGGTGCTCAAATGGCGCCACCTGATCTGGTGGCACCCGCCGGCCGCGCTGTGGGGTATGGCGGTGGAGTTCTTCCACCTGCCCTGCCCGCTGACCGACTGGGAAAACCGCATGCGCCATGAAGCCGGGCAAACCGGCTATGGCGGTGGGTTCATCGAGCATTACATTTGGCCGGTGATTTACCCGGCGGGGCTGACGCCGGCTATTCAATTGTGGCTGGCCGCTGTGGTACTGGCACTCAATGTGCTGGTTTATCTTCGAGTGTTCAGGAAATGGAAGTGCCTCTGAAGGATCGCAGTCTGCGGCCGCTCCCTTTCCAGAGCAAAGAGTTGAATCGGGTGATTAATTTGTAGGAACCGACTCACTCGATAAATGGAAAAGGAGCTGAAAACGCAGGAAAAATCCGACTTAACAATCCATCTACAATCGTCAACAGTACCCCCCTATTACGGAAAATTTAAACTGCAAAGGGGGCATCATGAGTCGCACCACACCGTCAGTCACTGGCGACGCTTCGACATTCGATCGATTACAAGCTATCTGGAAAGAAATCCTCAACCACCAGGCCATCTCGGCCGACAGCCATTTTTTTGAATGCGGTGCGACTTCCCTGTCGGTCATGATGCTGCTTGGCAAAATTGCCAACCTGTTCAATGTTGACCTGACCCCCAAAGATATTTTCGACCATCCGACACTGGCTCAGCAGACGAGGCTGCTCAACGGCAGCGCACGCCAGGGTAGTGAAAACAGCCTATTGCTGGACGCCCACGTCTGGCGCAAGGGAGAAGGTGAAGATACGCCCGGACTGGCTCAACGCGAGATCCTTGAAAAGCCCAACGAGACCCCAGCCTATCTGGAAAATGTGGTGATGGCGTTTTACATTCGCGGCGAATGTTCAGTGGCCAGGGTTCGCGAAGCCTTCGGCGCCGTACTTGAACAGCAACCGGCGTTACGTTGCAGTTTCGAATTCAACGCTCACGATCAGTGGCGTCGTTCACAACACGCCCTGGATGAGTTCCCGTTGCCTTTTCACCTGATAAACCTGGCGCTTGAAAGCGATATCAGCCGAACCGTGACAGATCTGATCGCTGAAGAAACAGTGACCGCTTTTGACCTGAAACATCCACCGTTGATCCGGGTAACCTACCTTGAATGCCAAGGGACAGACGACGTGCTGATCATCACTGCCCATCACATTGCATTCGATGGCTGGTCAGGTGCGGTACTGATGGACCAGCTTTGCGCGCACTATCAGTCATTACTCGCCACCGGCGTGCCTGACAAAGCCAAATACTGCCTGCAATACGCAGATTATACCGATGCCCAACATCAACGTTTGGCTGAAAACCTGTTGGATAAACATAGTGCTTTTTGGCAAGAGACACTGAAACAACTGCCCGAACCCTTTCCATTGCTCGGCGCTATTGAGCGCCCCCGGCAATTCACCTATCGCAGTGCCGTTCTACCGCTTAATCTGGATGCGCAATACCCCGCAATCGCGCAATTGTGCAGCCGAACGGGCTTCAGCCTTTATACCGTTATCCTCACTGCGTTCCTAGTTTCTCTCGCCAGAAACACAGGCACGACCGACCTCTACGTACGTTCTCCGGTGGCTAACCGGACCGACGCGGCCCTGGAGCCGGTAGTGGGGTATTTCGTTCATCCTATGGTGATTCGGCCCCGGCTTTCTGAATGGTCTCCTTCTCTGCAGCTGCTGGAGCAGGTCAATCGTTGTGTGTTGGATGCCTATGGCCACGCCATGCTGCCGCCACAAATTTTTGAGGCCAACTGTTCGCCCTGCGCTGTCGCTTATGGCTCCCGATTTCCCTATTGGTATAACCACCATAACTATCCCTCACGGCAGCGCCAATTAGGCACATCACAGCTCCACGGTATCGGTGTTCCATCCAGCGGGATCAAGACCGATGTTTCGCTTAACACACTACGTACCGAAAGCGGATTGGTCGGTAGTCTTTCCTACTACCGTGACGCCATTTCTGAAGATTGTGTACAAGCCCTGTTGGTCAGCTTCAAGCAGGTATTGAATGAGTTACTTGCCATCCCATCCGGAGTACTCGTCGGCGACAGCACCAACTTCAACCAGGAAGGCTCCGGTAACCAGGCAACCGGGTTGCAGCAATAATCGCGTAGTGGCCCTTGTGGGGATGATCGCGATCTTTATTGCCGCATACGGAACACAGGGAACGCATATTCTTCTGTGGATACCGTATGGCCCCTCAAGAATTTTGCACATGCTGTCGACAGAAGACCCGGCGCTGCTCGAGGCCATCCGCGAAACCGGCAACCTGTCGCGGGCGGCGGCACACCTGGGCAAAGCGCCGTCGACCGTGTCCTATGCGGCGTGGCAACTGGAGGAACGCTTCGATGCATTGCTGTTCGACCGCCGCCGCTACCGTTTGCAACTGACCCCGGCAGGCGAGCGGCTGGTCAACGAAGCGGCGCGGCTGATGCAGGACGTCTCGCGCCCGACCCAACGGGTCCAGCAAGTCGCCTATGGCTGGGAGAGCCGCTTGTGGATCGTCACCGACGAACTGCTGGAGTTCGAGACCTTGATTCCGGTGATCGACGAACTCGACGCACTGAACAATCCGGCGTACCGCTGCGCATAACCCAGGAAGTGCTCAAAGGAGAATGGGAGGCCCTGCGCGAAGGCCGCGCGGACAATGCGCGCAAAAATCCTCGCCCAGTGCAATGCACTGGGGGTGGGCTGGCTGCTAAGGAACCGGGTTGGCTCACTGCTGAAAAACGGCGCGCTGGTTGAAAAGCCGATGGCAGCCCCCGAGAGCCGAACATCCTGTACGCCGGTTGGCGTGGCGACCATGACGGTCGCGCCTTGGGCTGGTGGCTGGAGCAGCTGAAGAAATCTTACCTGGCTACCCGACTGGTCCAGGGAACAGACCGGTTTGTCTGACGCCCGACGTTCAGTTGGCGATCACGCTCATGTTTCGCCCACTGGCCTTGGCCACGTACAGCGCCTTGTCTGCCGCACCAATCAGGTCTTCGGGGCGGACCGGGGACGCGGCATTGCTGGCACAGACGCCGACACTGACAGTCACGGTGCCTTCCGGGCTGTCACTGTGGGCAATATCGGCCTGCAGTACCGCACGGCGGATTTTCTCCGCCACCAGAAATGCCCCCACATAGTCGCTGCCGGGCAGCACCACGGCAAACTCTTCGCCACCATAGCGGGCGGCCAGGTCACCGGGACGCTTGATGCTGTTCGTGATGATCGCACTGACCTTGCGCAAACATTCGTCACCGGCCAGGTGACCGTAGCGGTCGTTGAACGGTTTGAAATGATCGACATCAATCATCAACAGCGCCAATTCGGACTGGCTGCGTCGGGCACGGCCCATTTCGGCATCGATGAAAGCGTCGAGCTGACGGCGGTTGGCCAGCCCCGTCAGCGCGTCCTTGAGGGCCAGGCCTTCGAGGTTGCGATTGACCTCCAGGAGCTTGTCCTGGGTGTCCAGCAACTCGACCTGCACCAGATCAGCTTGATAAGCCGAAACCCCAGTACCCCGAGAAAACTCAGCAACAGCGTGACGATGCCGGTGCTGAGCAGCGTCTCCTTGCGCCAGCTGCCGAGCACTTCATCCTTGTTCAACGCAGTAAAAACGATCAGCGGATAACCCTCGACCCGGCGATACCCTATCACCCGCTCGACACCGTCGATGATCGACCTGAGCGTGGCCGTACCCGCGTCGCCCTTGGGCAACAACTCGGTGAATAACGGGCTCTTGGCGAGGCTGGTGCCGATGTCCGCTTCCTTGAAGGGCCTGCGAATGACAATGCTGGCATTGTCGGCGATCAGGTTGATCACACCGTTACTGCCCATGTCGATGCTGTCGTAGAGCTGCAGGAAATAGCTGAGGTAGATCGTCGCCACCGCAACCCCGGCAAAGCTGCCGTCGGGATGATTGAACCGGCGCGAGACCGTCATGATCCATTCACCACTCGAACGGCTCTTGATCGACGGCCCGATGTGCGGCCCGCGGTTGGGGTTATCGCGATGGAAGGTGAAGTATTCGCGGTCGGAATTGTTGACGCCGGTTTGGCCGGCACCGTTGGAGTTGGCGATCCATTGCCCTTTTTCGTCGAAAACGAACACACCATGGAGCTGACTCAACTCACTGCGCTGGGCATTGAGCAATGCCGGCAGCCGGGATTGATCCACACCCTCGTGCTCCAACCGATCGACCAGGGTGAACAACAGTGTGTCGGCCTGCTTTATCGTTGCCTGCGCTTGCGATGCCAGGGTCTGCGCAAGGTTGGACATCGTCACTTCCTTGTCATGCAGGTAGTACTGGCGCGAGCTCCAGGCTTCCCAGATCACGATAGCCACCATCGACAGGCACACTGCGAGCAGCAGGATCACCGCCGAGCGAACCTTGAGCCGGGGCACCGCTGGCCGGAGCATTTCAATATGATCGTTGATCGATGGATGTACCATGCTGCTCCCTGATTGTCTGTGACAGAGCGACTCTTCCTGATCGTCTGTTTTGCTCACTATGCCTGATACAGGCTCGCAATGATGTTAGCGCGACACCTGCTTTACCGACTCCAACCACACCGGATCCAGCCGCGTTTGTTCGGTGTCGATGCCCAGCGCTTGCATTCGTTCCTTGTGCTGATCCATTTCGCGGAGCAACTGGCCGTGGTCGCTGGAGTTGCCATCGAGTTGATGCATCTGGTTCAACCCCAAATGGTAGAAACGCAACAGCTTCATCGCAACCGGATCGCCCTTTTCCACGGCCGCCGTTACATGATGCATGACATTGGTAACGCTCATCAGGCTGCGCTTGAGTTGCCAACTGTAGACCGCCGGCGCCATCCACTCCTGGCGCCAGAACACCTTGCGCATCAACGCTGCCATCGCCAGCACCGCAACGAACACGCCACCGGCATTGAAGCGCAGATTGTCGCCTCCCGGCGTGCCGAACAGAGCCACCGCCGCCGTGGACAGCACCATTGCCAGCGCCAGAAAGATCAGGGCAATGATGACCGTGCTGCGCCGTGTCTGTTTCCGGTAGGTCTGGGCGTTCATCGGCTGGATTTCGAACATTGCGTCGGGTTTCCTGAGCATCAATGGTAAAAAAGGGGTCTGAGGCAAAAAGACTGCGGGCCATTATCGCCTCTGCGCGGGATTTAGCTATGCTGGGGCTCCTTTTCATCTTTTCATCGTCAAGCGGGGACATGGCGAGACTGCGCAGTTCGTGCCATCTTCTTTCATGAATACACATTATTCGGATGCCATTCGTTGTTGTTGTGTGAATGACATCGTTTTAAGGATCATTGAATGACCCAACGCCAAGTTATCAACGCTTCCGTCAGTCCCAAAGGCAGCCTGGAAACACTCTCGCAACGGGAAGTCCAGCAATTGAGCGAAGCCGGTTCCGGCAGCACCTACACCCTCTTCCGCCAGTGCGCCCTGGCCATCCTCAACACCGGCGCCCATGTCGACAACGCCAAGACCATCCTTGAAGCCTACAAGGATTTTGAAATCCGCATTCACCAGCAGGACCGTGGCGTGCGCCTGGAACTGCTGAACGCCCCGGCCGACGCCTTCGTCGACGGTGAGATGATCGCCAGCACCCGGGAAATGCTGTTCAGCGCCCTGCGTGACATCGTCTACACCGAAAACGAACTCGACAGCCAACGCATCGACCTGAGCAATTCCCAAGGCATCAGCGATTACGTCTTCCACCTGCTGCGCAACGCCCGCACCCTGCGCCCGGGCGTCGAGCCGAAGATCGTGGTGTGCTGGGGCGGGCACTCGATCAACACCGAAGAATACAAATACACCAAGAAAGTCGGCCACGAACTGGGCCTGCGTAGCCTGGACATCTGCACCGGTTGCGGCCCCGGCGTGATGAAAGGCCCGATGAAAGGCGCCACCATCGCCCACGCCAAGCAACGCATCCACGGCGGCCGCTACCTGGGCCTGACCGAACCCGGAATCATCGCCGCCGAGGCGCCGAACCCGATCGTCAACGAACTGGTGATCCTGCCGGACATCGAAAAACGCCTGGAAGCCTTCGTCCGTGTCGGCCACGGCATCATCATCTTCCCGGGCGGTGCCGGTACGGCCGAAGAGTTCCTGTACCTGCTGGGCATCCTGATGCACCCGGGCAATGAAGGCCTGCCCTTCCCGGTCATCCTCACCGGGCCGAAACACGCCGCGCCGTACCTGGAACAACTGGACGCATTCGTCGGTGCGACCCTGGGCGAAACCGCCAAGCAGCACTACCAGATCATCATCAATGACCCGGCCGAAGTGGCGCGGCAGATGACCCAGGGCCTCAAGGAGGTCAAGCAGTTCCGCCGCGAGCGCAACGACGCGTTCCACTTCAACTGGCTGCTGAAAATCGACGAAGGCTTCCAGCGCCCGTTCGACCCGACCCACGAAAACATGGCCAACCTGAAACTGAGCCTCGATCTGCCGTCCCACGAACTGGCAGCGAACCTGCGCCGCGCGTTCTCCGGCATCGTCGCCGGCAACGTCAAGGACAAGGGCATCCGCCTGATCGAAGAACACGGGCCGTACCAGATCCGTGGCGACGCGGCGATCATGCAACCGCTGGACCTGTTGCTCAAAGCCTTCGTCGCCCAGCACCGGATGAAACTGCCGGGCGGCGCGGCGTATGTGCCGTGTTATCGGGTGGTAGCATAACCCTTTCGGCGTAGTTACGCCGACATGAGCTTTACCGTCGCGAACCGCAATGAAAGCTGCGGTTCGCGGCACTCTATGGAAAGAAAAAATGCGCCAACGTAATTCCGCCAGACTGCTGGTGATCAATCCCTCGCAACAGGTTCTGCTGTTTCACTTCCAACACAAAAACGATGCCCTCGCTGGCCAAAGCCACTGGGCAACACCCGGCGGGGGGCTTGAGCAGGGTGAATCCTTTGAGGTTGCGGCGGTTCGTGAACTGTTCGAAGAGACGGGTTTACTCATCGACACGGTGGGTCCGAGCGTTGCAGAACGCAGTTTTCCAATGATGCTGCCAAGCGGCGAAACGGTGTTGTCCGTTGAGCGCTATTTCGTGGTTCATACCGAGAGTGAACACCTGTCCCGGGAGGGATGGACGGCTAACGAAGTCCGGGTAATAGCTGAACATAAATGGTGGTCGGTGGCAGAGCTGCAAGAGACCCGAGAAACAATATGGCCGGAGCAGTTGATCACGATGCTGGAAAACGCCTGAAGCGTGCAAGCGAACACAACCCCTGTGGCGAGGGGGCTTGCCCCCTCGCCACAAAGGTTTTGTGTTTAGTCCAATGGGGCAACGTTATCCAGAGCGCGGTTGACCGCCAGGTCCGCCAGCATGATCACCTGCTGGATACCCAGCAGCATGCTGCGCTGGGGGCCGTCCAGAAACGTGGCGAAATCAGTCGCCATCACGCTTGCTGAAGCCAGCGATTCACAGGCGTGGGCCAACAGGGTTTCGGTGTCGATGTTCGGGGCCATGACGAACATCGTGCTGGGATTGTGGGGGGCGATGCTTTTGAGGATGGCAGGTTTCAGGTGGAGAGTTGATGCACGCTGACTGGTATCGGCTTTTGATTCGGGGGGATTTGGCGTGGGTTTGACCATGACGAAGCTCCTTGATTGATGGAGCCGCCACAATTCGCTGCGAAGCGAAGAAGGTGGCGGCCATACGCGGGTTCGCAGACCGGGAATCAAGGAACCCGGCAGACCCGAAAGTCTCCCGCGCACAGCCGCCATAACGCAAAACAGTGGGCGAACAAAAGCGCCAACTGCAAGGAAACGGTGGCGCTGAGCGCCTTGATTAACCTGGGCTGCGAAACCCGATCGCTGAATTTGCAGCGACCCGGCAACGATAGAATCAGGGTCCAAGGCCCACAAGCCGGCGGATTCTGGCGTAGATGTAGGCAACGACGCAAGGCGGTGTAGCCTCACTCCTGATCCTACAGCCGCCTCTGACATCCACAAATTCCTGTGGTGTGAGCCAAAGGATTATCGTTGGTTGTAAGACCGCCATCGCGAGCAAGCTCGCTCCCACAGAAGAGCAGAGCAAAAGCAGGGCCCCGTACCCCCACGCTCTTCACCACTCATCAGGCCGAGCGTTAGCTCGCCTGCAGCTTTTGATCTTGATCCACCCGCCCCCTCGGCAGGCTGAGTGGAGGTGTTCATCCGGGGATTGGCGCGCAGCGCCGTTCGACGCAGTCGAACTCATTGCATGTAGCCGACCGGAGGGCAATGCCCCCGGATGAATACCGGAGCGAAGGAACCCCGAGCCTCAGCGAGGGGCCGTACGTAAGGGGCGAGACTTTTTGGTTTCTTTTGGCTGGGCCGGCACTCCGGGCGTTTGACAAAAGGGACTCGCCGTAAGGGCGAAACCGCCAGCCGCCGTTACCGCAGCAATGGATATGTACACGGTCAACAAAAGACAGGTCGGCTGTCAGGCCGCCTTCGCGAGCAAGCCCGCTCCCACAATTGGACCGGGTACATTTGGCGGAAATGTGTTGGCTGTTCAAGGTTCAAGGCTGCAATGCCTGAGGTTCAGTGGACTGTGCTTTCGGCGGCCCGTCGGTGCCTTCGAGGGAGACTTTCTCGGCCACGAACTGCCAGTCCTTGTAGCTGGCCATGCCTTTGAAGTCCGCCCACTGGCTGGGAAAATTCTCTTGCTTGAGCGGCTTCTGCTCGGACGGGCAGTACACACCGCTGATCCGCCCGTCGAAATCACGCATCAGCTCCCATTCGCCACCTGTCATCGGCTCCGGGTACAACTGCCGCAGATGATGCCTGGCCGACGGAAAACGCTCGTCCTGCAACAGGTCCTTGAGTTCTTTCGGATACTGGGCCATACCGGGCGAACTGCGGTAATAGCTGCGCAGCGCCTGGGCATATTGCGTACCGACCCAGAGCAACTGGTTTTCGCGATCGCGGCGCGAAGCGGTGGCCCACAACTCGCCGGCACTGGCCAGGCCCATGCCCAGCACGACGACCAGAAACAGCACACCCAGGTAGGTGAACCCGTCCTGGTTCGAAGGTTTACCACTCGGAATACAGGGTGCCATCACGCGCCCTCCCGCTGGCCCCACTCTTGATATCGGCCACCCCGCCCGCCACGCCATCCGGTGGCGCGACTATGACCCAGGTGTCCTTGCGCTCGGCAATCGGGTCCAGCGGCTGGTTGCGCAGGTAGCGCAGTTCGACCAGCTGTTCGATGGAGTCAGGATAACGCCCGGTGTCTCCATAGTAATGATCCAGTGCCTCGCGCATGGACGACAGGCTCTGATGCAAAGTGGTCTCTTTGGAAGCTTCCAGGCTGCTGAAGTAGCGTGGCAAGGCGATCGTCATCAGGGTCGCGATGATTGCCATGACCACCATCAGTTCAATCAGGGTAAAGCCCTTTTGCCGACGCATATGCTCACCACTCTCGGTAGGCGATGCCATTGAGGCCCTTGCCGCGGGCTTTGGAGTAAACGTCAAAGACGTCCTGGCCCTCGCGCGGGTTCTCAGCCGAACTGTCATAGGAACGCAGGCCCCAGCCGCCCTCGTCGTCACGCTTGACGGCTGCCAGCGGGTCACGGGGGATGCGCCGCAGGAAGTAGAACTTGGCACCCTTTGCGCTGCGCGTGTCACGCACACCCTCGACCAGTACTTGCAGGTTCGGCGGGTAGCCGCTGCTGTCGAGCGACTTCTCGATGTAGCCCGCGTCGACGGCTTGTTTGTAAGCGTCGATGGCATCGCGGATCTGATACAGCGCGGTTCGCAGGTCCTGCTCTTTGCCCCGACGCACCACGGTCTCGGTCAGCGGTGCGGCCATGCCGGCCAGCAGGCCGACCAGGGCGAGCGTCACCACGACTTCGACCAGGCTAAAACCGCGTTGCGAGGCGTTCATGATCAAGGCTTCCCGACGGTAACGGTGGTGGCGATCGGGGCGGTCATGGGGTTGACCTGAACCGTGGTGCTCATCGAACGGTCCGGTGCCTGGATGTGCATGCTGGTTTCGGTACCGGTCGGGAACTCCATGTCCGACGGACTCTGGTACGGCAGATTGCGCACGATCCGCGGGGTGATCGACAGCACCAGTTCGGATTTGATGACGTCGTCCCTGTTGCTGCCGAACAGGCGACCCAGGCCGGGAATGTCGCCAAGGCCGGGAATCTTGTTGCCGGTGGCGCCGTGGTCGTCGCGCACCAGACCGGCGAGGATCTGGGTTTCGCCGTCATGCAGACGCAAGGTGGTCTGGGCGTTGCGGGTATCGACCTGGACCGGAATGGTGCCCTGAGCGGTCGGTGTCAGCGGCGTGGCGTTACTGACTTCCAGCGCGATCTTGATCGCCACTTCGTTGTTCAGGTGCACGATGGGCTGCACTTCGAGCTTCAGACCGACGTCGAGGTAGGTCACGCTTTCGGTGATCACCGGGCCCTGGGTCGAAGGCACCGAGGTGGCGCTGATGATCGGCACGCGCTGACCGATGTGGATGCGCGCCTGTTCGCGGTTGCTGACCCGAATCACGGGGCTGGCCAGGGTATTGATGTCCTTGTCCTGGGCATTGATCTTGGCCTGGGGCGATGGCGAGATCGTGATGCGGCCGGAGTTGATGCCCTTGAGCTGATCGAGAAGGGTCACCGCCGATCCATCGCTGTTGACCACGCCGAAGGTGTTGGGCCATTGCAGGCCAAGGTCGAGAATGCGTTGGCGGGCGACTTCCATCACTTCCACTTCCAGCACCACTTCCGGGTTGGACTGATCCTGCGATTGCAGGAGTTTTTCCGCCATACGCACAGCGTCACCGGTATCGCGCATGGTCAGGGTGTTGAGGCGCTCATCGACGAACACGTCGCGGGTCTTGAGCATGGTCTTGATCATGTTCAACGCTGTGTTGGCATCGATGCTGGTCAGGTAGAAGGTGCGCATCACCAGCTCCTGGTAATCCTTGATTTTCTGCGGCGAGTCCGGGTAGATCAGCACGGTATTTTCATTGACCACTTTCTGATGCAGCTGGTTCTGTTGCAGCAGCAGATCCACGGCGTCTTCGATACGCACGTCACGTACGAAGATCGTGGCCTTCATGTCCGGGCGCAGGTCCTTGTCGAAGATGAAGTTGAGGCCGGCGACCTGGGACAGCACTTCGAAAATGGTCTTGAGGTTGGCATCGCGAAACTCCAGGGTCACCGGCCGGTCAAGGCGCGTGCGCAGTTGTGGGTACTGCACCACATTGCGGCTCTGCACCAGGCGGATGCTGCCTTGCAGTTCCAGGGCGCCTTCGTTCTTCGGGTCCAGCTCGAGAATCTGTCTGACCTGGCGGTCGGCACCATAGATGTCACCGCGACGCAGGTCGCCACGGGCCAGTTCGAGTTTCTCATCCATGCTGCGCAGGTAGTCGAGCTGGCGCAGGGAATCCTGGGCACGGCGGTTGTTCGGTTCGATGTTCAAGACCCGGCTGTAAGTCATGCGGGCCCCGGCGAAATTACGCTGGGTGCGGTCCATGTCGGCCTGGGTCAGAAGTGCCGTCACGGCGCGGGCCCGTCCGCTGTTGAGAGCCATGTGCAATTCGGTATCGCGAGGGTTTTCCCGCAATCCTTCTTCGATGCGCGCCAGACCGGCTTCATACTGACCCGATTCGATCAGGGCGGAAGCTTCATCCCTGGCCACCTGCGCCGAACTGCATGCGGCCAGCCCCGCGCAGAGACAAAGGCTCATCAGCAAACGGGATTTGTTCATTCCGTACTCCCCACAGACAAGGTCTGCGCCAAATGCAGAGGCAGGTAGACCAGGCTAAGTTCCTTATCGGAAATCCGCTCGATCCGCCAGGTTTCGTCGATGACATCCCCTTTGCGCACGACGTATATTTTTTCGCCGCTCTGCAAAAACACCTGCAGATCGGAACGGTCATCCAGCCTGCCGACAAACTGGAAGGGCAACGGTGGTGCAGTGGGGACTTGCACCACCGGAGTAACGATTACCGGTTGTTCAGTGACGGTGCCAAGGGCCGGCGCCGCTATCCAGCTGCGGGCGGCGAACAGGTCGCCTGCCGGGCTCAGGTCCTTGATCGGCGCCAGCGCAGCGGCGCTCGATGCAGCCGTTGATGCGCCAGGGGTCTTGCCCTTGGCTGGCGTAGCCGCGGTGGCCACCGCAAGGTCGCTGTCGTCGGCCTGATTGAAGTATTCGGGGAGCCAGGCGAGCGCTGCCGCTACACCGAAAAACGCCACCCAACCCGACACTCGTTTGGTATTCATCATGACCTCGACAGGTAAAGGGTCATGCGGATCCGCCCGGTCAGGTCGGTATCGGCGATATTCTTGCGTTGTAGCTCCACATCCTCGAGCACCACCGCCGGCAACTGGCCGAGCAAGGCGTGCAGGAAACGCCTCAGTTGCGGGTAGCTGCCACGTACCGGCAGCAAAATCTGATAACGGGCCAGGTGGGTCTTGGGGTCCACGCCCAGGGAGTATTCACCCCGGGACAAAGTGATGCGTTCCTGGGCTGCCAAGGCGTAGATCTTGTCGATGGCCACGGTGGCCTGGGGCTGGGACGGCAACTTGCTGCGAAAATCGTCGAGCTGGCGCTGCGGCACCACCGGCGCGGCCACGCTGCCGTCTTCGACCTTGGCCAGGTACTCGGTGGCTTCGCGAGTCTGCTGGCTGAGGCTTTGCAGCGACTCCCAGTCCGGCAGCAACCCCACCAGGCCATAGCTCAGCGCCAGCACCAGCATGGCCATCCCTGCCAGCCCCGGAACGCCCAGGCCTTGCAGGTATTCGTGGATGATCAATTTATGGATTTGCATCGCCGATCTCCCAGGTAGCCAACAGGTTGAACTGCACCGGGTGTTCCGGCACGTTGGCGACAATTTCGTGGCTCAGCAGCGATACGTCGGACAGCTCGTCGCTGGCTTCGAGACGGCGGTGAAAATCGAGCATGGCGTCCAGGTCCAGCGCCTCGGCGCTGATCCGCACCTGGCCCTTGCGAGCGTCCGGGGTCAGGGTCAGCAGGGCAATGTTGTCCCGCGGCATGGCTTCAAGGGTGGCGAACAGTCGTTCCCAAGGGCGGCGTAACTGCTGGGAGACCTTGCGCATTTCCGCCAGGTTATGCGCTTGCTCGCGAATTTGCGCCGGGGTCAGGCTGAGCTTGCTGCCGGTATCGCCGGTGAGCACTCGTTGTGTGATTTGCAGATGACCTTGCTGTTGTTCGGCCTCGCGGCTCAGGTGCTGTTGCACCAGCAGGCAAGTCAGTGTCAGCACCACGCCACCAGCCAGCAGGCTCCAGCCCAAGGGGCCTGCACGGCGGCGCGGCTGAAAGTCGAGCATCAGGGGACGCATGTCAGGCCACCGCCCGAGACATGAGGTACAGACAATCGCGTACGGCTGTCCGGTCCTCTTCGAGGGTGCGCAGATGCACACCAGGCACGTCGGGGGGCGAATCGATGCGTGCTGGTGCATGCAGGTAGACATTCAACGGCCGTTCGCTGCTGGAAGCCTGCAACTGGTGTTCACGACCGATCAACGCGGTCAACGCCGCATCGCTGTCGCTGCTGCCCACCGATCGCACCGAGGTCCAGCGCCCTTCCCTGGCCAGCAGCAACACGCTGCGCACCGGTTCGGCGACCACGAACAGGAAATCCCCGGCCTCAAAGCTTTTATCGAAATGGTTGAACGCCGTCATCAGGTACGGCTGTACCGAACGCAAGCGCAAACCGCGAGCCCTGACCAGGGCGCGCAGGCGCTCGAGCAAGTCCTGTGGCAGCGCGGTGGCGATACGGTCGTAACCGGCGGGTTCGGCCGAGAGCACCAGGCTCCAGGGTTGTGTCGGGGCACCGTAGAGGTCTTCGAAACACAGTTGGGCGAAGCCGAGTAATTCGGCCGGGCTGCTGATCTGCTCACTCCAGGGCACCAGGCAATAACGGCTGAAGTGCCCGGAGATCACCACCGTCAGTTCCGCCCTGGCAACAGTGTGTTCGGCCAACAAACAGTCGAGGGTATCGAGGGCCACCGTCCAAGCCTGGAAGCCTTCATCAATGTAGCCAACGCTGCCCAGCCAGCGGGTTGCAGCGCCTTGCCGCTGCCCCAGGCCAACACCGCTTGCACCGAGCACGGCGACAAAATGCTCACGAGATAAAAGTGACACGATTGATCTCCTCGAGAGTCGTCCGGCCTTGTTCCACCATCTCCAGCGCCGACTCGCGCAACAGGCGCAAGCCACGTTTGCAGGCGTGCGCCTTGATTTTCGAAATGGGTTGGCGCTCGACGATCATTTGCCGCAACTCGTCGTCCAGGTGCAGCAACTCGGCAATTGCGCTACGCCCGCGATAACCGGTGCCCCGGCAATGCCCGCAGCCCTTGCCGTGGACGAACTGGTAGTGAGCGACCTTTTGCGGATCAAGCCCCGAGACCTCCAGCTCTTCTTGCGTCGGGCTGTAGGGGCTGCTGCAACTGGTGCAGACCAGGCGGATCAAACGCTGGGCCAGTACGGCATTGAGTGCCGAGACCAGGCTGTAGGGATCGATTTCCATCTGGGTGAAACGGCCGATGACGTCGAACACGTTGTTGGCGTGAATGGTGGTGAACACAAGGTGACCGGTAAGCGCCGATTGCACGGCAATCTGTGCGGTGTCCGGGTCGCGGATTTCACCGACCATGATCTTGTCCGGGTCATGGCGCAGGATCGAGCGCAGGCCCCGGGCGAAGGTCAGGCCTTTCTTCTCGTTGACGGGGATCTGCAGCACCCCCGGCAATTGATACTCCACCGGGTCCTCAATAGTGATGATCTTGTCCACACCGTGGTTGATCTCGGTGATCATCGCGTACAGGGTGGTGGTCTTGCCGCTACCGGTCGGCCCGGTCACCAGCACCATTCCGTAGGGTTCGGCGGCCAGCCGGCGTAACTGGCGCAAGGTTTCCTCTTCAAAGCCCAGGGCCTGCAACTGCACGCCACAGGCCTTGTCCGCCAAGTCCTGTTTGTCGAGTACCCGCAGCACCGCGTCTTCGCCGAATATGCTCGGCATGATCGACACCCGGAAGTCGATCTGCCGGCCGCTGATGCCGATCTTGAAGCGACCATCCTGGGGCACGCGTTTTTCGCCGATATCCAGTTCGGCCATTACCTTGACCCGGGAAATCACCTGCTCGGCGAACTCGCTGCCCTGGATTTTGCTGATGTTATTGAGCACGCCGTCGATCCGGTACTTGATCACCAAGCCGCTGCCGGTGGTGCCGAGGTGGATGTCGCTGGCGTGCATTTTCAGCGCGTCGTACAGGGTCGAGTTGACCAGTTTGACCACGACGCTGGAATCTTCGCTGATGCTGGTCAGGGACAAGCTTTGCAGGTTATCGATTTCGGCGCCGGCGTCGCTTTGGGCGTTGAGCGACTCCACCGCATGGAAGCTTTCTTCGTGACGTGCCAGATAGGCCTTCAGGTCATCGGCATGCACCAGGTACAGCGGCGCGCCTTGCAGGCACTCATCGATCCAGGCCAGGCGCGCACTGTCGAATGGGTCGGCGAACACACCGATGACCGCATCGTTGTGACGCAACAGGGTGAATTCGCGCTTGAGGCATTGGGCCAGGGTCACACGGTCGAACACCGGCGTGGAATTGAACAGGCTGTCGGTGTCGAGCACCGGGTAGTGCAGGGTTACGCCGAGGCATTGAATGAAAGGCATCGGAGCCAGTGCGCACAGCCGCCCCAAGGCGTCCAGCATCCGCTCGCCGGAACTGCTGGCCAAGGCTCGGGCCTGGGCCAGTTGCTCACTGGTAAAACGAGTCGGTGAACATTCCGGTTGCGCCGGTTCTACGGCAAAGGATAGACGGTCCATGGCTTGCTCTCCAACGCCCGGGGCTTTGGGCCCTGTCGGCGCGGCGAGCCATTCGGCGGAGGCCGGAACGTCTTGTCGCGCCACTACTCCCCGGTGAGCAACTGTTCGTCGTCTGGCGCCTTGGAGGCCGATGTACTTTTTCGGCGATCTGCCAGCACCCAGCTACCGTCGTACAACTGCAGCGGGAAACTCTCGGTCCTGCTCTGGCGTCGTTCGACAAAGCCTTCGGAAGTGCTCACCCCCACTTTGGGTTCGCGTTGCCTGCCCAGAAGATCAAGCACGGCACGAGCCAATTCCGCCAATGGAAACGGTTTGAACAGGATATGGCTGACGCCCAGTTGCCGGGCCCGCTCGCAAACCTCTGCGGTTGGATGCCCTGTGATCAGCACGAAATGACACTTCCTGTTCTGGCGGACGGCATCGAGCACCTGAAAGCCTTCCATATCGGGCAAGCGGTAATCGAACACCATCACATCGGGCGCGAAATCATCGGCTTCAGCGATTCCTTTCGCACCGTCGAGGGCAATCCGGACTTCCAGTGCTTGCGCCTGCAGGTAACCCTGGAGGTTCTCCGCCAGCAACTGTTCGTCATCAACAACCAGTACTTTATTCAACAAGGTGGACTCCTTGAAACCGCAGGTCCGGATTTTGAACCTGACGGAGTGCGCGTCCTGTCAGGACTAACGCACACTTCATGCCAGGCTGGGCACCGGTAATTTGAGGACTTCATGTCCTTGAATTTAAAAAACAATGCCTTTTCGTAGCGCAATTCCATCCCCCAAAAACGGGGAAAGCGACGTGATCGGCACTGGATTTTTCCCCCCACTGTTGGGGAAACCCCCTATTGATCGTCAATCCGTTCGATTCGATTGCACGAGCGCAATGGCGCCGCCCCCTCATCCCGGTTAATCGTAGCCCTGCGGTTTCGCCAGTGGAAGCGTCTGCACCGGGCGGTATCGAGTTTCATGATCGGCCTCCGGTCAGGGCGTGGCAGCAATGGGTTTATAGGGCGCGACCAGATAGAAACGCTGGCCCGGCAGATCCACCGTGACGATATGGGCACCACTCAAGCCCAGGCGCCGGTCCGGACCAAAGCTGATCAGCGGTGTCAGCCCGGTATCGAAGTCACGCAAACCTTCCAGGGCCCTGACCAGTTTCTCGCGACTGGCATTGCGCCCGGCCTGCTTCATGCCTTCGTTGAGCAGCATCATCGAACTGAACGCGCCCACTTGCAGCACCGCATGCTGGCCACCGAGGCCCTGGTGTTCGCGCAACTGGGTCAAAGCCAGACGCCCGGCCTGGGTCCAGTCGCTGGGCACGAACGGATAGGCCAGGAACACCCGTCGGGAAAATCCGCTGGGCACCTGCATCAGATTGCCCGCCACCTGGTTCGAGGCGGCGAACAGGTAAGGCACCTGCCCCGCCGTTTGCAAGCGCTCGGCCAGACGACTGAAACCGCTGCTGCTGCCCAGGTAAAACACCGAGCGCGACCCCAAGGGAAAATCATCCCCGGCCGGGTCATAGACTTGCAGGCTCACCTTTTGCCAGGCGTGCCCCTGCAAGTATTTGCTGAGTTCCTGCGCCGCCAGCCGTTGGCCGGGTTCGTCCGGATAGGCGATCAGTGTTGGCCCCTGAAGCACCCGCAGGCTCGTACTGGCGTAGTTGGCCAGGGCGATCAATTGCTCGCGAAGGCCCGGCAGCGGCTCGAATATCTGCGGGCTGGTGTGGAGCGTGCCCTGCAAGGACAGCGGCCCGATCAGCGGAATGCCGGCCCGTTCCAGACGCACGGCGAAGTTCAGGTCCAATGCCGGCGCCATCGGTGCGATCAGGGCAAACACCTGCTCTTCATCGATCAACCGGTCCAGCGCCTTTTCGGCACTGGCGCGGTCGGTGCCGGGGTCGAGGATGGTCAGGCGCAACTGCCGGCCATGAATTCCTCCCGCCTCGTTGATGCGCGCCACGCAGCCATTGAGCACCGCTGCCACCGTGATGCCCTCCTCGCCCAAGGGGCCGGAACCCGGCAACAACGTACCCAGGTGCAGACTGTCGGGAGCCAGTCCCGGAACGCGGTCTTCGGCCAGGTGCTTGAGGTACGCCGTGAGGTTGTGTTGATCGTTCATCGACAACACGAACCGTGGCATCGTCGGATCGAGCCGATTGTTGCCTGGGTCGCGCCCCTCCTGCACCGCCCGCGCCAGGGTGATTTCGCTGTAGGCCGGATAACTGCGGCCGTTGATGTGCTGCTGGCCTAGGCTGCTGGCCAGTCGCGACCAGCGCAAGTCCGGTGGCCGCACCTCGCCTTTCGGGCGCCCGAGGCCATCCTCGCCATGACAATTGGCGCACGGCAAGTGAGTGGCCGGCAGCAGTACACCCGCTGCGCCGACCCGGACCATGACCGGTTCACCGCTGGCCGAAACGCCTTCGTGGTACAACCGCTTACCAGCACTTTCACTGAGGCTCAGCGGCAGCGCCTGGGCGGTGAGCGCGATGCTGCCGAAGAGCAGCAGGCCAAGGACGAGGGCAGTATTCATGGCCGTGGCTCAGCGACCGGCCATGGGCATTTCGGCAACTGCAAGCGCTGGGCAATGGCGGCGGCCGGGGCGGCGGGACGGATTTTGCTCCAGCGCTTGTTTGCCGCGTCACCGACGATCAACCGTGTGGAGTGCTGCAAGGGGGTCGGCACGATCTGGTCGATGCGACCCCATACAAGGTCCATTTGCACCTTGTCTTCGGTAAGAAAAAACCAGTGGGGCCCATCGATGCCCTGTTTCAAGGTGCAAGCCTTGAGTACCGCTGGAGTGTTGCGCAGCGGATCACTGGTAAGGGAGATAAAGGTGCTGCCGTTCTGGTCCTGCAAGGGTGTGTCGGGGAAGCAGGTTTTCCTGTCGAAGGCGCTCATGGCTGGTGCTCCATGGCGATGGCGGTGTGCTTGGCGTGGGCGTTGCGTTCGCCTCTGAGCCTCTCGACGGCACGGGCCAGCTCCGCCGGCTCGGTGAGACCGTAGTAGCGGGTCCAGTAGCGGTTGTTGCCGTCCCCCACCAGAATCAGTGGCGAGTGGTTCTCGAAGTCACCGCTGTAGACACCCAGGCCCTTGAGGGTGGCATCGACCGCCTGCGGCGAACCGGTCAGCCAGCTCCAGCCCGGCCCTTTCTGGAAGGTACGGGCGTAGTCGTTCAGGCGTTGGGGATCATCACGCTGCGGGTCGATGCTGATGGACACCAATTGCACCTCGGTGCCGACCCGCGCGCCCAACTGTTTCTGCACCCTGCCCATGATCGAGGACATCACCGGGCAGACCGTGGTGCAACGGGTGTAAATGAAACCCATGACCACGATTTTGTTGCTGACCAGGTCTTTTTCCAGGTTGACGACCTTGCCGTTCTGGTCCAGCAGGGCCACGTCGGCAAATCTGATCCGGGCGTTCTCCGGGCTGGCGGTGCTGGCCGCCATGTCGTGCCCGGTGTGCTCCTCCGCCGAGTGAACCAGCGCCTGGTCGATACCCAAGGCCAACAGGCAGAACGTCAGCAGGCCGCAATGCGCGAATCGTTCCATGTCAGTTTCCTCGTTAGTGGGTATCACCGGGACTGACCCGAAATCCCGGCACGACGCCGGACATGGGCTGATCCTGTCTTCAGCAACATTCCTCTTTACCGATCTGCACCTGTCTTATCCGCCCCGTTGTGGGAGCGAGCTTGCTCGCGATAGCGGACTGACAGTCGACATCGTTGGCGACTGGAAAGCAGTCATCGTGAGCAAGCTCGCTCTCACAGGGGGGGTAAGTAAATCAATCAAGGACCAAGCGTGGGATATGCCGATCATGGACTCGGGCCTCGCTGCGGGTTATCGGGGAAACACTTCTCGACAAATCGACCGGAGCAATCCGCATGCCACAAAAAAATGCGTTATTAATCAGATTGTTATGATCACCACTTGATAGGTAGGGGGGATATTCCCCACCCAATCCCCCCACTTTTTCGCCGGGGCCACTATTCCCCACTATTGGGGAATTTCCCCGGGGTGTTCGATCACAGCGGCGCATCCGCGGGCAACCCCTGCAAACGCCGATACTGGTTCAGCACACTGGGCACATAACGCTGGGTTTCGGCGAACGGAGGGACCACGTTGCCCCGGCTGAGCACCGCCTGCGGGCCGGCGTTATAGGCCGCCACGGCGAGCCGGATATCGTTGTCGAACATCGTCATCAGGCGCTTGAGATAGCGGGCGCCACCCTGGATGTTGGCCTTGGGGTCGTAGACATTGGTCACCCCCATTTCGCGGGCGGTGGCGGGCATCAATTGCATCAGCCCGCGAGCGCCCTTGGGTGAGGTGGCGCGGGCGTTGTAGCTCGATTCGGTCTTGATCACTGCGTGCAGCAGCGCCGCTGGCAGTTCGTTGGCCGTGGCCGCCGCCGCCACCAGCTCGGCATAGGGTTGCGCGGCGATCATCTGCGGTTGCTGATCGAGGCTGACCACCGGCGCATCGGGCTCGCGAATCACCCGTTCATAGTGGCGTCCGGGGCGGTGGACATTGGACAGGACGTAGCTGCCGTTGGCGTCCACGGAAACAAACACATCGGCCTGTGCGGCGCTGGCCAACACAAGCAAACCCAGCAATCCGGCGGTGAGTGTCTTCATTGTTATACCTCCCCTTTCCGGCCCCGAAAATTGGGGGTATTGCCCCAATGGCCAGTCGTGCACCAGCCATACGCAAGCACTGTGCCGTAAGCGAGAAGGCCCGTAGCAAAGGGGTCGCGCAAGGGTCAGCAATCGTGAGCATGGCAATTGCATGCAGTTACGTAGCAACTACATGGCAACTCTGCTGCCGACTGTTATGAGGTCATCATGAATCAGCGACTGTGTTATGCCCGGCGAACCCAAGGCGGGTTCACCTTGCTCGAACTGTTGGTGGTGCTGGTGGTTCTAGGGCTGTTGGCCGGCATCGTGGCGCCGAAGTATTTCGCCCAACTGGGCCGCTCCGAAGTGAAAGTGGCCAAGGCGCAGATAGAAGGCTTGAGCAAGGCACTGGACCTTTACCGTCTGGAGGTTGGCCATTACCCGTCCACCGAACAGGGTTTGCAGGCGCTGGTCACCGCCCCCGCCGACGAACCGCGCTGGACCGGCCCGTACCTGCAGAAAAAACTCCCGCAAGACCCCTGGGGCCGCAACTACGCCTATCGCTATCCCGGTGAAAACAGCGAGTACGACCTGTTGTCCATGGGCAAGGACGGGCAGCCCGGTGGCGAAGGCGAGAACGCCGAAGTCACCAACTGATGGCGACCATGCGCTTTCATCTCAAGGCCGTCGGCAAGGCCGGTGTGGTCTCGATGACCGTCGAGGCACCGGGGCACAGCGAAGCCAGGCGCATCGCCGAAGACCAGGGCCTGCGGGTGGTCAGCCTGCACGCCGAGCGCCATTGGCGCGCATTGCGCCTGCACAAGCGCGAGACGTTCAACCTGGTGTTGTTCAGCCAGGAACTGACCACTTTGCTCAACGCCGGCCTGCCGTTGATCGATGCCCTGGAAAGCCTGGCGGAAAAGGAAAACGCACCACAGGCCCGCAAGACCTTGAACGAGTTGGTCCGCCTGCTTTACGAGGGCAAATCGTTTTCCCTGGCCCTGAGCCAGCTGTCGGCGGTTTTCCCCCCGTTGTACGTGGCGCTGGTGCAGTCCAGTGAAAAGACCGGCGCCGTGGGCGATGCTCTGGGCCGTTATGTCAGCTATCGCCAACGCATGGACGAGGTTCGCCAGAAGATCATCAGCGCGTCGATCTACCCCTTGCTGTTGCTGGTGGTGGGTGGTGGCGTGGTTTTGTTTTTGATGGGGTATGTCGTGCCGCGCTTCAGCCTGGTGTTTGAAGGACTGGGGTCGAACCTGCCCTGGATGTCGCAGATCCTGATGAGCAGCGGCATGTTCCTGCACGCCCACCAGGGTGAATTCTTCGGTGGCTTGTTGGCCATCATCGTCGCCCTCACCCTGCTCCAGCGCCAGCCGGCCTTTCGTCGGGGGCTGGACCGCCTGATCGAAAAACTCCCTGCGGTGCACCAGCGCATCTTCATGTATGAACTGGCACGCTTCTACCGTTCACTGGGGATTCTGCTGCAAGGCGGCATTCCCCTGGTCACCGCCATGGGCATGGTCCGGGGCCTGCTCAGCGTCGCCTCCCGCACGCGCCTGGACCAGGCCTGCGACCGGGTGCGCGAGGGGCAATCGCTCTCTGTCGCGCTGGAACTCAATCACCTGGTGACCCCCGTGTCCCTGCGCCTGCTGCGAGCCGGCGAACAGTCCGGCAACCTCGGGCAGATGATGGAGCGCAGCGCCGACTTCTACGACGAAGAAATCAGCCGCTGGATCGAATGGTTCGTGCGGCTGTTCGAACCCTTGCTCATGACCTTCATCGGTCTGTTGATCGGGGTGATCGTAATCCTGATGTACATCCCGATTTTCGAGCTGGCCTCGAGCATTCACTGACTCTTTGAAACTGACCCTTTAGACGCGGGTCCAGCTGAACGCTGCACTCTTTTTCAATGTTCCCGCCGAATAAATCGGTGCGCTGAACTGTTCATCAAGTTCCCATGGGGAAAAATCAGCACATTGCACTGTTCATGAAGGTTCCAATCTGAATTAAAGGACGGAGAACGACATGCTCATCAATAAGCTTTTACTGGCAGTAGCTATTGGCGCGGCTCTGTCGGCGTCTACCGTATTGATTCCGGACAGTCTGTCTGGAGTTTCCAGTGCTCAAGCCAAGGATGGGGGCAGTGGTGGCGGTGGTGGCGGCGGTAGCGGTGGTGGCGGCGGCGGTAGCGGTGGTGGCGGCGGCGGTAGCGGTGGTGGCGGCGGCAGTCACGGCGGTGGTAGCGGTGGTGGTGGCGGCAGTCACGGCGGCGGTAGCGGTAGCGGTAGCGGTGGTGGCGGTGGTGGCAGTCACGGTGGAAGCGGCAGTGGTGGCAACAGCGGCAGCGGCCACAGTGGCGACCATGGCAGCAACAGTGGCCATGGCAGTGCCAGCAGCGGTTCGAGCCACTCTGGATCGGTCTCGTCCTCAGGACGCAGCGGCACCCATGATGAACCCGGCGACGACCGTGGCGTCCATGCCAATGGTGAGCCCGGTGATGACCGCGGTGTCCATGCCGAGCCCGGTGATGACAAAAGAAGCTGATTCCCACTGACTCCCATGCAACACAAAACCCTGTGGGAGCGAGCTTGCTCGCTCCCACAGGTTCGTTTGAGTCGGGCACTGCGCATTTCTACAAGCCACCTTCAACCCGATCCAGCCGTTCGCGCAAGAACTCAACCAGCGCCTGCACCGGCCGCGAACTCTGCCGGTGTTGCGGATAGACCGCCGACAACGTCAGCGGCTCCGGCCGAAAATCCTCCAGCACTTCCACCAGCTGTCCATCCTTCAACGCCTTGTCGACAATGAACGTCGGCAAATACGTGACCCCCAGCCCGGCAATCGCCGCGTCCTTGAGCAATTCACCGTTGTTGACCCGCATCCGCCCGCTGACATTGACGCTCAATGGCTTGCCCTGCCCTGCAAACCGCCATTGCACCTGTCGACCATGGCCGTACGGCAGGCAGTCGTGACCGTGCAAATCTTCAGGCTTGAGCGGTGTGCCGCGTTCGGTCAGGTAAGCCGGGCTTGCGCAGTACACCCGCTCAATGGAGGCAATGCGTCGCGCGATCAGTGTCGAGTCTTCCAGTGTGCCGATGCGCAGCGCCAGGTCGTAGCCCTCACCGAGCAAATCCACGGGACGATCGCTCAAATCAATCTCTACCGTCACGTCGCGATAGCGCTGCAAAAACACCGGCAACAGGCAGCCCAGATGCGCCAGCGCGAACGACAGCGGCGCACTCACACGAATGGTCCCCCGTGGCTCGGTGGTCTGGCCGGCGATGCCCTGCTCCACTTGTTCGACTTCGCTGAGCAGGCGCAAGGCTGACTCGTAATAGCTCTGCCCCAGCGGCGTGACATCCAGGCGCCGGGTCGAACGATTAAGCAAGCGCACGCCCAGGCGCTCTTCGAGTTGCATCAAGCGGCGGCTGACAAACTGCTTGGACAGCCCCAGTTGATCGGCGGCCGCCGTGAAGCTGCCGGAGTCCATGACCTGGCAAAAAATACGCATATCTTCGAAGGGGTTCATTGTCACTTCCTGGTTGACAGTCAAACACGTTATAGCCGCTTTTTCCCTTCCTGACACACCATTAATCTTCGTTCACCGCACTGAAATCACCTTCCCCGAAGGATCTGCAATCTGTTTGCCGCAAGCATTTAAATGGAGTTTCCCCATGTCCTTTCTCCTCGGTCACCTGCTCTCCCTGAGCACCCTGCTGCTGGTCATCGACGCCCTGCTCTGGCACTTCGCGCCATTCAAGCATCGCGTCAGCCGGGTCGGTGTGCGCCTGGCGCTGTTTGTGCTGTTCAGCGCAGTGCTCATCAACGCTGGCGTCAGCCCATTGCAGGCCCCGTTGTTTGCCGATGATCGCGTGGCACAACTGGGGGCCACGGCACTGGGGATTCTCTGGTGGCTGTACGCCGCGCGGGTGCTGACCGAAGTGATCGGCCTGGCCTTGATGCGGCGCATCGGCCATAGCGGCCGGCTGTTGCAGGATGTCATCGGTGCACTGGTGTTCCTGATTGCCGTGGTGGCCGCCGCCGGCTACGTGCTGGAGTTGCCGGTAAAAGGTTTGCTGGCGACATCCGGCGTCGTCGCAATCGTGGTGGGTCTGGCATTGCAGAGCACCTTGAGCGACGTGTTCTCCGGCATCGTGCTCAATACCACCAAGCCGTATCAGGTCGATGACCGGGTTTCCATCGACGGTATTGAAGGCAAGGTGCTGGACATCGACTGGCGCGCCACCCACCTGCTGACCAGCGCAGGCAGCACCGCTGTGGTGCCGAACTCGGTGGCGGCCAAGGCAAAGATCGTCAATCTCAGCCGCCCGTTCAATATGCACGGCGTGTCGATCAGCATTCAGGTGCCCAACCACATCCGCCCGCGCCGGGTCCTCGATGCCCTGGACCGCACCCTTCAGGGCAGTAGCAGTCTGCTGCTTGATCCGGCGCCGAAAGCCGTGCTCAAGGAGGCAGGCGAAACCATGTCCGAATACGTGGCCAGCGGCTTCATCGCCGAACTGGGCAAAAAGGGTGAAGTGCGCAATCAACTGTTCGACCTGGCCCATCGGCACCTCGAAGCGGCAGGCATTTCCCGGCAACCCGATGGCGTGATCGAACCGTCGACCCGCGCACGGGCTTTGCTCGATGAAGTGAAAGTATTCCGCTCCCTGAGCGCCGAGGAACGGGATCACCTGGCCCAGAACATGGTGGCGCAGCAATACGCGGCCGGTGAGGTGGTGCTGGATCTGGATGAAGTACCGGACAGCCTGTTCGTCATCGCCACCGGCGTGGTCAGCGCCACCGTCCCCAACGGCAGCACGCAGATCGAAGCCGGGCGCATGGGGCCGAGTGAAGTCATGGGCGAACAAAGCATCCTCGCCGACACGCCGTCACAGGCACGGTTCACCGCCATGACCTCAAGCATCATCTACCGCCTGGACAAATCACTGACCCGCAACTGCATGGCGCAACGACGGGAAGTCGACAGGGCGTTGAACAAGCTGCAGGCGGTGCGCCAGCAGAACAGCCGAATGGCGTTGATGGCCAAACCGGTAACGGTCAGGAAAGGTGGGTTTTTGGGGTGGTTGCAAAATCGTTGATCAACGGTTCACACAAAACCTTGTAGGAGCGAGCTTGCTCGCTCCTACAGGTCAGGTCGTTCAGGTGTTATTGGGCAGTAAACTTGGTGTAGCTGTTGATCAGGTTGCGATAGTTCGGCAGGCGTTCGGACAGCAGGTTGGCCAGGCCTTCCATGTCGTTGCGCCAGTCGCCTTGCAGCGAACCAGTTCAGCAGTTGTGCACCGGCGGCCGACATGCGCGCCCAGGCCGCTTGTTGCACGGTGGTGTTGAAGGTGCCGGAAGCGTCGGTCACCACAAACACCTCAAAGCCTTCGGCAATGGCTGACAGTGTCGGGAACGCCACGCACACGTCGGTCACCACACCGGCAATGATCAGTTGCTTGCGACCGGTGGCCTTGATCGCCTTGACGAAGTCTTCGTTGTCCCAGGCGTTGATCTGGCCCGGCCGTGCAATGAATGGCGCGTCCGGGAACTGCGCCTTGAGCTCCGGCACGATCGGACCGTTCGGACCGCTGTCGAAACTGGTGGTGAGGATGGTCGGCAGTTTGAAGAACTTGGCGATGTCGCCCAGCGCCAGCACGTTGTTCTTGAACTCGTTGGGCGAGAAATCCTGTACCAGCGAGATCAGACCGGTCTGGTGGTCGACCAGCAATACCACAGCATCGTCTTTGTTCAGGCGTTTGTACGGAACGTTGCTCATTGGAAACTCCTTGGTAGATGGTTGTTGCAGTCAGCGCCGGCCTGTTGGGCCGGCGCTTTTTTAAAAGAGTCAGAAGGCAAAACACGAGCAGCCAAAAGCCCCCCAGAAACCGGCGAAATCGCTGACCGGCGCGTTCGACAGGCGCGCCCGTTCATGGCTGTGGGAATGTACCGCGCACGGGCCGCTGCAATGGTGAACCTGGGCCTGCATCGGTGAAGTCGGGCGCCAGTGGCCCGGCACCTTCACCACCGGCGACCAATCCGGCAACACCGGCACGCTGGCCGGCCCGAGCTTCTCGAAGTCACCGGCGCCGTACACCACCTTGCCGCCGACCACGGTCAACACCGACTCGATCCACTTGATCGCCTCTTCATCGACGCTGAAAAAATCCGCACTGAGGGCCGCGACGTCAGCCAGTTGCCCGACCTTGATCTGGCCCTTCTTGCCTTGCTCCGACGAGAACCAGGCGCTGCCGTGGGTGAACAGTTCCAGCGCCGTCAGGCGTGAAAGGCCTTCGGCGTGCAATTCCATACCTCCGACGGTGCGACCGCTGACCATCCAGTACAACGAGGTCCACGGGTTGTAGCTCGACACCCGCGTAGCGTCGGTACCGGCACCCACCGGTACGCCTTCGGCCAGCATGCGTTTGATCGGTGGTGTGGCTTCGGCCGCTTTCGCGCCGTAACGCTCGACGAAATATTCACCCTGGAACGCCATGCGATCCTGAATCGCGATGCCGCCGCCCAGCGCCCGCACCCGCTCGATGTTCTGCGGGGTGATGGTTTCGGCGTGGTCGAAAAACCATGGCAAGCCGTTGAACGGAATGTCGCGATTCACTTTCTCGAACACATCGAGCATGCGGCTGATGGATTCGTTGTAGGTGGCGTGCAAACGGAACGGCCAGCGTTGCTCGACCAGATGGCGCACCACTGGCTCCAGTTCGGCTTCCATGGTTTGCGGCAGGTCCGGGCGCGGTTCGAGGAAGTCTTCGAAGTCCGCCGCCGAGAACACCAGCATTTCCCCGGCGCCGTTGTGCCGCAGGAAATCGTCGCCCTGGTGCAGCTTCACGCTGCCGGTCCAGTTCTTGAAGTCGGTCAACTCTTCCTTGGGCTTTTGGGTGAACAGGTTGTAGGCGATGCGCACCGTCAGTTGCTCGTCCTTCGCCAACTGCTCGATCACTTGGTAATCGTCCGGGTAATTCTGGAAACCGCCGCCGGCATCAATGGCACTGGTCAGGCCCAGGCGATTGAGTTCGCGCATGAACTGACGGGTCGAGTTGACCTGATACTCCAGCGGCAGCTTCGGCCCCTTGGCCAGGGTCGAGTACAGAATCATCGCGTTGGGCCGCGCCACCAGCATGCCGGTCGGTTCGCCATTGGCGTCACGCACGATCTCGCCACCCGGCGGGTTCGGCGTGTCGCGGGTGTACCCGGCGACGCGTAACGCGGCGCGGTTGAGCAAGGCACGGTCGTACAGGTGCAGCACGAAAACCGGCGTGTCTGGCGCCGCCTGATTGAGCTCCGCCAGAGTCGGCATACGCTTTTCAGCGAACTGGAATTCGTTCCAGCCACCAACCACCCGCACCCACTGCGGGGTCGGCGTGCGGTCGGCCTGCTCCTTGAGCATGCGTAAGGCATCGGCCAGCGACGGCACACCCTCCCAACGCAGTTCCAGGTTGTAGTTCAAGCCGCCACGGATCAAGTGCAAGTGTGAGTCGTTGAGCCCGGGGATCACGCAACGCCCCTTGAGGTCGATCACCTGGGTGTTCGAGCCCCGCAGGGCCATGGCTTCGGCATCGTTGCCGACCACGACAAAACGCCCGTCGCTGATCGCCACGGCGCTGGCAAGCGGTTTTTCGCGGTCAACGGTATGGAATTGACCATTGAACAGAATCAGATCGGCGCTCATCACGGTTCCTCGTGCAATGTGGCGGGAGACAGCCAGGGCGCGAACAGACGCGTCGCCATGGGCATGAAGATGTAAACCACCGACAGCACGATGGTCAGGGTGATCAGAAACGTGGCCACCACGTAATTGGAGAGCAAGGCGTTGAGCCTCAACAACGGCCCCCATAGCAGCGGCACCAGCAAGGTGTGCGGCAGGATCACCAGCAACGTCACCACGGCCTGCTTCCAGCGCGGCGGAGGCGTACTGGCCTCGGCTTGGGGCGAGAACCAGAACTCGTTGACCGGATTGACTTCGATCTGGTCGCCATCGGCCAGCATCGGCACGGCTTCATCGACCAGTTCCTGGCGTTGCGGTGAATCGAGCCAGCGCTGCATCGCCTCGGTCGAACAAAAGCGCAGCACGCAGGTGTAGGTGTCGAGGCCGGCATTCTTGCCACGCACCACATCCACGCCCAAGTGCCCAACGTTCTGTGCGGCCACCTTGACGATGTTGCGCAGCCAGGCGGCATAAGGCACTTCGAAACCGGCCTTGACCCGATGCTTGACGATCAGAGTCACCACCTCATCAGGCCCCGGACTTGCCGGCTCACGGCGATTGGATTCAGACATAACGCAAGGCTCCGGCGAAACGGATATTGAGTGCCAGGCGTCCCGGCCCGGCGATGAAAATGCTGGTAAACACAATCAATAACAGCCAGCCGAACTGGCCTTCGAAGAGTGTCCACTGCGGATGCACGATCAACATCGACACCCACAGCACAAACAGAATAGGCAAACACGCCAGACGCGCCAGCAACCCGGCGGCGATCAGCAGCGGGCACACGACCTCGGCGAAAATCGCCAGCATCAGCGTCAGATTCGTGCCCAGGTGGAAAGGGTCTTCGATGCTTTGCAGCTCGGCACTGTAGTGAAGCAGCTTGGGCAAGCCATGTACCCACAACAGGAACAACCCGCCGCTGACCCGCAGGAACAGCAGCCCCCAGTCTTGCGCCCGATCATCACTTCGCGAAGTGTCCATGGCCTACCCGCACAAATGAAAAACCACCGGCGTCGATGTTCGATAGTGCCGGGGCGGAGGAAGGAAAAATTGAATGTACGTGCTCTGTTTGCGGGAAGACCGAGATCGACCAAACGACATGGAACCCTGTTGGCGAGCTTGCTCGCGAAAAACGTCTGGACAACACGATCAATCAGGCAGCATGTAGGTCGAAGCGAAGCCGACCGGAGGCGATGCCCCCCGGATGAATGCGTCAGCGTGGGGCCGAGTCCATACATAATGGCGAAACCGCCAGCCGCCGTTACCGCAGTAACGGATATGTACTCATATCAACCAAGAACCTGGTCGGCCCAAAGGCCGCCAAGTTCAAAGAATATCAACCAACACCAACAACTCCCTCCCTATGCATCTGCCGCAACAACACCACCCCACCCTCCAGAAACTCCGAAGCCCCCATCGCCCCCGCCTCGATCGCCAGTCCTTGCAACTGCTCACGCCCGGTCAACTCGGGAAACTCGCCAATTCGCAGCAACAACCGCCACGCCAACGGACTCAATTCAGAAAACCTCACACTCCAGTCCTCGGCGCGACGCACCAGCAACAAGGTCGGCTGAGAAGGCGCCACTTCAGGCTGGTAATCCGGCCCCACCCTTTGCACCGGCCAGGCATACGCCAACGGCCAGGCCAGCGGCGACACCCGCAAGGGCCGATCCAGCAGCAACGCGGCATCACCACCCACCAGAAGCTCGGCGTCAGACTGTTGCAGCGCCATTTCCACCCACTCGTAATGCGCCAGCTCAACCATGAACGGCGGCCACGGCCCCTCACTCAGCGCCTGAGGCCCGGCCGCAAGAAACTCGACAAACTCCTGGGAGATCTCACCGAATTTCGGCGTGCGGGCGCGGTAGTCCCGCAGAAAGATCCGCACCAGCGAACGCCAGTGCTCGTCACCCAGAATCTTCACCAACACCGGAAAGGTGCCACTGAGCAGCGAAGACAGGTTGGCGAACACCAGATCGCGATAAACCAGGGCCCGCACCGGGTCCATTTCGGTGGGTGGCCCGTTGCGTTCAGGGTCGCGCAGGTACAGGCCCATGGTGGTTTGTTGATGCAAAAGACTCGACTTACCCACGGTTCACGCCCTCCTGTTGCAGACGGCGAATGGTCTGCAGTTCCGCCACCAGTTCAGCGAAGACGGGAAAGTTGAAATCCCGCTCCAGCAAGGTCGGTTGCGCACCGAACCGGGCATAAGCCTGGGCCAGCAACGACCACACCGCCGGTTTGACCGAAGCGCCATGGGTGTCGATCTTCAAGGTGTCAGACTCATCGAAATGCCCGGCAATGTGCATCGCCACCACCCGCCCCGAATCGATGCCAGCCAGGAACGCCTGCGGATCGAAGCCGTGGTTGATCGAATTGACGTACACGTTGTTGACGTCCAGCAACAGGTCGCAATCGGCCTCGCGCAGCACTGCATTGGTAAAAGTCACCTCGTCCATGTCCTGTTGGGGCGCGGCATAGTAAGAGACGTTTTCCACCGCCAGGCGTCGCCCGAGAATGTCCTGGGACTGACGGATACGCGCGGCGACGTGGTGCACCGCCTCTTCGGTAAAAGGCAACGGCAACAGGTCGTACAGGTGACCGTCATCGCTGCAATAGCTCAAATGCTCGCTGTAGAGCGGCACGTTGTAGTGATCGAGAAAACCTCGGATTTCCTGCAAAAAACTAACGTCCAGCGCCGACGACCCGCCCAGGGACAGGGACAAGCCGTGACAGGACAATGGATAGCGTTCCGCCAGGGCGCGCAATGCCGCGCCGTGGGCACCGCCGATGCCGATCCAGTTTTCCGGTGCGATTTCCAGAAAGTCGAAATCGCCTGCTGGTGCGGCCTGGAGGTCTTTGAGTAAACCGCGACGCAGGCCAAGCCCTGCGCTGGCCTTGGCTACGGGGGGAATGGAGGTCTGCATGGTGTCGATCTCACAAGATGTTCAAGGACGCGAGCCGGTGCCCGCCATGAGACAGAGTTAATCGAAAGGGTGTATCGGGACTGTGTTCGGCTGGGGCCGGAACTAGAGGTCACTGTGTCGAAAAGGGGTCTGGATACAGTGGGATACAAGCCCGCTCTCACAGGGTCGTGTACCGGCAGAAAAAACGTTGTTTTCGTCGCGCCAGACCGCGCGGTACAAGGCCCGAACTAAACTTACTGCACACAGGGTCCGCTTGGTGCCCTGCACATTCCCACGACCACCGCCCAGCGGCGCCCCCTCGCCAGTCAATGCCTCTGGAACGTGATCCCGCTGAAGGAGCACACATGATGGACGAGGCCAGACTCAACGATTTCATGGGCAAACTGGTTAATGACATGGGCGGCGCGGCGATGCTCGCCAACGTCATCCTCGGCGAAGAACTCGGCCTATACCGGGCGATGGCCGACAGTCAGCCCATAACCCCCGAAACCCTTGCCGAGAAAACCGGCTGCAACACCCGCCTGCTGCGTGAATGGCTTAGTGCCCACGCCGCCTCAGGTTACATGGAACACCAGGACGGCCAGTTCCGCCTGCCCGAAGAGCAAGCCATGGCTTTGGCAAAAGAAGACTCACCGGTTTATGTGGCGGGCGGGATCAGCGTGGTTGCGTCGTTTTTCCATGACAAGGACAAACTGCTCAACGCCATGCGCGGCAACGGCGCCCTGCCCTGGGGCGATCACCATCCGTGCATGTTCAGCGGGACCGAACGCTTCTTCCGCCCCGGCTACAAAGCCCATCTGGTCGCCGAATGGTTGCCGGCCCTCGATGGCGTGGTGGCCAAACTGGAAGCCGGGGCCAAAGTGGCGGACATCGGCTGCGGCCATGGCGCCTCGACGGTGATCATGGCCCAGGCGTTTCCGGATTCGCGCTTCGTCGGTTTCGACTACCACGCGCCATCCATTACCGTTGCCACCCAACGGGCCGAAGAAGGGGGTGTATCCAGCCGGGCCAGGTTCTTTCAGGGCACGGCCAAAAGCTACCCCGGCAGCGACTACGACCTGATCTGCTACTTCGATTGCCTGCATGACATGGGCGACCCGGTCGGCGCGGCCAAGCATGCCTATGAGTCGTTGAAGGACGACGGTACGGTGCTGCTGGTCGAGCCCTACGCCAACGACTTGCTCGACGACAACGTCAACCCGATCGGACGCCTGTTCTACGCGGCGTCGACCTTCATCTGCACGCCCAATTCGCTGTCCCAGGAAGTCGGTCTCGGACTCGGCGCCCAGGCCGGTGAAGCGCGTTTGCGCAAGGTGTTCAGCGAGGCCGGTTTCACCCGTTTCCGCCGGGCCACGGAAACACCGTTCAACCTGATCCTGGAGGCGCGCAAATAATCCCTGCCGCCGTCTGTAGGAGCAGCCGGTCGACGCTCGATTGCTCGCGATAAACGCGATCACGCCACGGGGTGTCAGGCTAACAGTGCTATCGTTGACGACCATCGCGAGCAAGCTCGCTCCTACAGGCCTGCACAGCATGTTCGACAATCTGATCCATGAACAGCTCGATCGCCTCCATCAGCTCATGGCGGATCAGCCGTTTGCCGTGCTGACCGGGGCCGGTATCAGCACGCCTTCGGGCATCCCGGATTATCGCGACAGCCAGGGCGTGCGACGGGGCCGGCAGCCGATGATGTACCAGGAGTTTCTCTCGGCCCCGGAGTCCCGGCGACGCTACTGGGCGCGGGCGATGCTCGGCTGGCCGAGGGTGCGTCTGGCGCAGCCGAACGAAGCCCACGACACCCTGGCTCGTTTGCAAGGCACGCGACAGATCAGAGGGTTGATCACCCAGAACGTCGACACCCTGCACGACCAGGCCGGCAGCCGTGACGTGATCGAACTCCACGGCAGTCTGCACCGGGTGTTGTGCCTGGATTGCGGCCGGCACAGCGAGCGCGATTCGATCCAGCACTTGATGGAAACACAGAACCCCTACCTGGCAGGCGTCGACGCGGTGCAAGCGCCGGACGGCGACACCTTGCTCGACCCGGCCTTCGAGGCACGCTTCCAGGTCCCGCACTGCCCGCATTGCGCCGGGGAACGGATGAAGCCGGATGTAGTGTTTTTTGGCGAGAACGTCGCACAGGCCACGGCGGCAAAAGCGATGGCCACCGTCGAACAGGCTGCCGGGCTATTGGTGGTCGGCTCGTCGCTGATGGCTTACTCGGCGTTTCGCTTGTGCCGGGCGGTGGTGGATCAGGGCAAGCCGTTGATTGCGATCAACCTGGGCAAGACTCGGGCGGACGAGATTCTGGACTTGAAGATCGAGGGGTCGTGCGAGCGGTTGTTGCCAATATTGGCGAATTTACTTGGCAACTGACGAAGCCCGATCCCACAAGGTCCCCCATACAACTCAAGAAAATCGCTGCCCAAGGTTTTCCGCTTTCAGCACATCAAACATCGCCTGCGCCGCCGCCGACAGCTCGCCCCCCGGCAACGTCAACACCCCCAGCGCCCGCTCCACCACCGGGTCGCGCAAGGTGATGCAACGCGCCCCCAGTTCACGCATCTGTCCCGCGCACAAGGCCGGCACCGCGCTCACGCCCAGGCCACTGGCGACCATGCGCCCGACCGTCGCCAGTTGATGGCTTTCAAATTCCACCGGCAGCTTCATCCCGCGGGCCTGCAGATGCTCTTCAAGCATGACTCGCACAGTGGACGGACGCTGCAAGGTAATGAAAGGCTCCTTGAGCAGGGTCTGCCAGTCGATGTCATCGAGTTCGGCCAGTGCCGAATCCAGAGGCACCACCGCGACGAAACGGTCGATGTACAACGGAGTGAATTGCAGCGACGAACTCTGGGTCGGTTCAAAGGCCACTCCCAGCTCCACCTGGCGGTCACGGACCATTTCCAGCACCTGCTCGTTGATCACGTCATTGACCGTCACGTTGACATTCGGATAACGGGCGCGGAAGGTCTTGAGGATCGGCGGCAGCAGGTTGCCGGCGAACGACGGCATCGCCGCCAGGGTCACGCGACCGCGCTGCAGGGTGAAGCGTTGACGCAGTTCATCCTCGGCATTATCCCAGTCGGCGATCAACCGGCGCGCCAGCGGCACCAGGGATTCACCTTCGGCGGTGAGTGCCACGTTACGCGTGTTGCGGGTGAACAAGCGCCCACCCAGGCCCTCCTCCAGCGCCTTGATGGTCAGGCTCAGGGCCGATTGCGACAGGTGCAGGCGCTCGCAGGCCACGGCGAAACTCAGGCTCTGGGCCACGGCCAGAAAGGCGCGGATCTGCTTGACGGTCATGGGACAAAGCTCCGGTTGTAAACTACAGGTTCTAGGCTGCAAAAGACTGGGTTGCACATTATTGAGCTTTATCAATCAATCCGCTCTAAAAAACAACTTAACAAATGAATCTCGCAGCGAGACACTCCATCCCATTCGGCTAGCCAGCCGCCCACAAAGAATAAAAGAGGTGCATATGGCAGGTTTCGACAAGCGCGTGAGTTCCTACGAGGATGAAGACGGCATGACCGTGATCGCCGGCGGCTTCGGCCTGTGCGGGATCCCGGAAAACCTGATCAACGAGATCAAGCGTAAGGGCACCCGCGATCTCACCGTGGTTTCCAACAACTGCGGCGTCGACGGTTTCGGCCTTGGCGTACTGCTGACCGACCGCCAGATCAGCAAAGTGGTCGCGTCCTACGTCGGCGAAAACAAGCTGTTCGAAGAGCAACTGCTCAAGGGCGAAATCGAAGTCATCCTGACCCCGCAAGGCACTCTCGCTGAAAAAATGCGCGCAGGTGGCGCCGGCATCCCGGCGTTCTTCACCGCCACTGGCGTTGGCACACCTGTCGCCGACGGCAAGGAAGTGCGCGAGTTCCATGGTCGCAAGTACCTGATGGAAGAATCCATCACCGGCGACTTCGCCATCGTCAAAGGCTGGAAAGCCGACCATTTCGGTAACGTGATCTATCGCCACACCGCCCAGAACTTCAACCCGCTGGCCGCCACCGCCGGCAAGATCACCGTGGTCGAAGTCGAAGAAATCGTCGAACCCGGCGAGCTGGACCCGGCGCAGATCCACACCCCTGGCATCTACGTCGACCGGATCATCTGCGGCACGTTCGAGAAGCGCATCGAACAGCGCACCGTGCGTAAGTGATCCCCTGCCCCCGGACCGAATGAAGGAATAACGACAATGGCACTTTCCCGCGAACAAATGGCTCAACGCGTCGCCCGCGAAATGCAGGACGGCTTCTACGTGAACCTGGGCATCGGCATTCCGACCCTGGTC
>LNAP01000446.1_pt1 | contig 55059 bp, 50 predicted proteins | sample 602601 | NCBI WGS metagenome assembly LNAP01 (sample SAMN02440304, study PRJNA202911) | soil metagenome | biome: Subtropical and temperate rainforests or woodlands; isolation source: soil samples (1 kg each in a 20% v/v slurry with milli Q water) were... ...
TTCCAGGGCATGCAGATCTTCGACATCCTGATCATGGCGGTCATCGCCTTCCTGGTCTTCCGTTTCATCGCCGCTCGTCGTCGCAAGCAGCAGGAGCACATGGCTCCAGCCGGCGCGCCGATGCAGCGTGAAGTGTTCGAACAGAAACCAACAGCCATGGGTTCGATCTTCGGCGGTTCGGCTGCACCTGCTGCCGCTCGTCCGGTGATCAACGCGCCAGCCTGGTTCAATGAACACAACTTCATTGAAGCGGCCCGCAACCACTTCCAGTCCCTGCAGCAGCATTGGGACGCCAACGAAATGGACAAGATCGCCGAGTTCGTGACTCCGCAACTGCTGGAGTTCCTCAAGCGCGAACGTGCCGATCTGGGCGACGGCTTCCAGTCGACCTACATCGATAACCTCCAGGTACAACTGGATGGCGTTGATGACCGTGCGGACAAGACTATCGCCACCCTGACCTTCAGCGGTGTATCGAAGTCCTCGCGCTTTGATCAGGGCGAAGTGTTCAGCGAAAGCTGGAACATGGAACGTCCACAGGGCGAAAACCAGCCTTGGCTGGTGGCCGGTATCCGCCAGAACGGCTGATCAATTCCCGCGTTTCACCTGTTGTAATAAAACCCCGGCCTCGGCCGGGGTTTTCTATTTCGCGGTTGCATCTATAGCGAGCTACTGTATAAACCGCCCCAACTAAACCGCGCCATCAAGCAAGAGGATCCCGGACGTGGAAGAACTGCGTGAAGCCAACGAGCCGGTACCGGTCCCCTTGGAATTGCCTGACGAAGATCAGATTGTGGAAATCGAAGAGCAACTGTTCATCGATATCCCGTTCGTCTTCAGAGAATTTTTGCTGACCGTCAGCGACGTGGTCTACGGCAGCCTGGAGCCAGTGACCGTCACCGATCCGCAATCCCACACCTACCTGCCGGACGTTGCCGCCAACGCCTGGGATGCTGGCGTCGATCGCAGCATGATTCCGATCTGCCAAGACGGTGACAATTACTACCTGGTCGAAGAAGACGGCACCGTGGTGCTGTGGCTGGCCGAAGAAGAGTTGCTCGCCGAAGAAACCTGGGAATCGGTATGGCACTGGGCGCGGGACGTCTGGCTGGAAAGCTGAGCCGTCTGCCCGCTGTAATCAATGCCCGGCCGAATCGTTGTGGTTGTCCAGCGTTTCCAGCAAGGCCACCTGCATTCGCGTATGCACACGGATGAACCAGCGCCAGAGCAGAGCCGCCACCGCGGCCGCGACTATGACGATCAGCACCAGCAACTTGTTGGTCGGCAGAATACTGGCCGACAAGGCTGCCAGCAGCAGGAAAATCACTAACAGCGAGAGGATCGGGATCACTTCGGCGATCACCCGACGCACTCGCTGTGTGTGGCGGCCGGCCATTTCCGGCTTCACGCCCATCTCTGCCAGCAGCATCGACAGCGCCTTGAGCTTGCGATAGGCGGCGATCAGGAACGGCAGTGACAACAGCAACGCCCCACCCCAGATCAACGCTTTCTGCCAGCTCGGGTCGCTGATCCAGGCTTGCAGGTAAACGGACATGCGCTCGGCGAAGAACGCGCCCGAGAAAAAGATCGCAATCACCAACGCCAGATTGACCCCTACCTGCAACAGAATCCGCCGGATCATCGACGCCAATAGTGCACCCTCGCCCTGAGGCTGAATGCTGCGCAGCCATTCGCCATACATCCCGAGCACACGGCTCAGACGCTGCGGCATCACTGCCGCAAGCTTGATCGACAGCGGATCGGCCGCGCGGATCAGATACGGCGTCAACAGCGTGGTGATGACCGAAACAGCCACCGCCACCGGGTAGAGAAAGTTGCTGGTGACCTGCAGCGTCATGCCCAACGCCGCGATGATGAAAGAAAATTCGCCAATCTGTGAGAGCCCCATCCCCACGCGCAGTGAGGTGCGTCCGTCATTGCCGGCGATAAAGGCTCCGAGGCCGCAGGAAAGCATCTTGCCCAGCACCACTGCTACGGTGATCACCGCGATCGGCCAGGCGTATTGCAGCAGGATCATCGGGTCGAGCATCAGGCCGATGGCGACGAAGAAGATGGCACTGAACAGGTCGCGAACCGGCTCAATCAATTGCTCGATCTTCAGCAGTTGCCGCGATTCAGCCATGATCGCGCCAATCAGGAACGCGCCGAGGACCATGCTGTATTCAAGTTTGACCACCAGCAGGCAGAAGCCGAAACACAGGCCCAGCACAGTGATCAACAGCATCTCGTTGCTGTCGAATTTGGCCACGTAGGCCAGCAGTCGCGGTACCAGCAGAATGCCAATAACCAGTGCGACAATCATGAACAGTGACAGCTTGCCGACCGTGGAAAACACTTCGCCGGAACTGACGGTTCCGCTGACCGCGATGCTCGACAGTAACGCGATGATGCCAATGCCGAGGATGTCTTCGACGATCAGCACGCCGAAGATCAATTGAGCAAAACGTTCGTTCTTCATCTTCAGGTCGTTGAGCGCCTTGACGATGATGGTGGTCGAGGAAATCGCCAGGATCGCGCCGAGGAACAGCGAGTCCATGGTATTCCAATCGAACCAGCGGCCGATTTCGTAGCCGATCCAGATCATCAGGACGATTTCCAGGAACGCTGCGATGAACGCCGTGGCACCGACCTTGAACAACTTGCGCAAGCTGAACTCCAGGCCCAGGCAGAACATCAGGAAAATCACCCCGAGCTCGGCGAGGGTCTTGATGGTGGCTTCATCGTGGATCAGGCTGAACGGCGGCGTGTGCGGGCCGATGATGAAGCCGGCGACGATGTAGCCGAGCACCACCGGTTGTTTGAGACGATGAAAGAGCACGGTCACCACACCCGCGATCAACATGATCACTGCCAGATCCTGAATGAAACTGATGGCGTGCATGGCATGTGGCTCCTTGGGTGGGCTTTTGAAGGGTAACATCGCGACTTCCGACGGGAAGACGGTGCAATATATGGAAACAGATAGATTCGGGCGTGACGGCAGCCCCCCGCCCGGCGTCCCGATAACTGTTGGTTTGAAAAACCAAGCGCCCACAGAGGTGCACCCCAGAAATCCTGCCTTGACCCGTGAGTACGTTATGGAACCCGGAAACGCCCAGCTGTCGATGACGGTATTGATGACCCCCGACATGGCCAACTTCTCTGGCAATGTCCACGGCGGGACCCTGCTCAAATACCTCGATGAGGTGGCTTACGCCTGCGCCAGCCGCTATGCCGGCCGCTATGTGGTGACCCTGTCGGTGGATCAGGTGATTTTCCGCGAGCCGATTCACGTCGGTGAACTGGTGACTTTTCTGGCCTCGGTCAACTACACCGGCAACACCTCGATGGAGGTGGGCATCAAGGTCGTGACCGAAAACATCCGCGAACGCTCGGTACGCCATACCAACAGCTGCTTTTTCACCATGGTCGCGGTGGATGACCAGCGCAAACCGGCCGCAGTCCCACCGCTGCAACCGCAGAACAGTGAAGACAAGCGTCGGTACATGCAGGCCCAGCAGCGTCGGCAGATTCGTCAGGAACTGGAAAAGCGTTATCAGGACATCAAGGGCGACGCCTGAGGTGTTCGGTCTTTAGATCGCTTTCGCGGGCAAGCCTCGCTCCTACGGGTAATGCGCCATCCCTGTGTAGGAGCGAGGCTTGCCCGCGAAGCTTTTAAAGGCTGATCGCCGTCGCTTCGAACCGCACCCGCGGATGGGCGATCCGGTCCTGTGCCCGCACCAGTTCCAGCTCATAGCTGGTGCAAGCCTGGGTTTCCAGCAGCACTTCATGCACCGCCGCCGCAGTGAATTCGAAGGCACTCAGCAGATTGTCACCCTGCAGCACGCGCGCCAGGAACAACCCGGCAGTCAGATCGCCAACGCCCACCGGCTGACGCGGAAACGCCAGCAGCGGCCGACGCAGGTGCCAGCTGCCTTCAGCGGTCACCAGTAACATCTCGAAGCCCTCCGCCGGTTTGCCGGGATAGTCCAGATGCTTGACCAGCACCGCCTTCGGACCGCGAGCCAGCAGCGCTCGCGCCATGGCCAGGCAATCGAACAATGACTGCGCCTTGCGCCCCGAGAAGCTGTTCAGCTCCAACTGGTTCGGGCACATGAAGTCGGCCACCGCTGCCGCCTCTTCCAGCAGAAAATCGCTGACCTCGGCTGGAACGGTGCAGCCCTTCTCCGGATGGCCCATCACCGGGTCGCAGAGGTATACCGCTTTTGGATTGATCGATTTGATTCGTTCCACGCCCGCGAGAATCGCCCGGCCCTGGGCCGCGCTGCCGAGGTAGCCGGACAACACGGCATCGCAATTGCCCAGCTCACCAATTGCAGCGATTCCTTCTACCAATTCCGGAATCTGATGCGGAGCCAGCACTTCCCCGGCCCACTGGCCATATTGCGTATGGTTGGAGAACTGCACGGTATTGAGCGGCCACACGTTCACCCCGACCCGCTGCATCGGGAAAACCGCGGCGCTGTTGCCTGCGTGGCCGAACACCACGTGGGACTGGATGGCGAGCACATGGGGCGTACGTTTCATGCGGTGAGTTTTCCGTCAAACGATTGAAATTCGAGCCGCGCAGTATGCGACTAAACGCAGCCTGTACGACAGACCGGCGACACAGTTAAGCTGGCACTATCTTGTTGGAGCACCCTGTTGATGCTGACCCTCGGAAATATCCTCGTGTTGATGCTGCTCGCCACCGGTGGCGCGTGGTTGTGGCACAACCACGGCTTGCGCGAACGTGCGCTGGAGCGGGTCATGCAGCATTGCGCCAAGCTTCGGATCGAGCTGCTGGACGGCAACGTAGCCTTGAAGAAGATCGCTTTCATTAAAGACGCCAACGGCCGTCGGCGCCTGGCCCGTGTGTATAACTTCGAATTCACCGTGACCGGCGAAACCCGCCACACCGGCACCATCACCCAGTTCGGCGCCCACAGCGCACAAATCGAGCTCGCGCCCTACCCGATGCCGTTCGACGACACACCGCCGGTGGTCGATATCGCGAAGCCCAGAGCCGAGGTGATTGAACTGAGTCAGTGGCGGCAAGAACACACCAAGTGGCGGCCTTGAAGGTAGTTGTTGTCAGTTAAATCCATTCGCGAGCAAGCCCGCTCCCACATTGATCTGTTGTGCTGCACAACTTGTGTGCACATCACAGCCTCCTGTGGGAGCGGGCTTGCTCGCGAAGAGGCCTTCACAGACTGCGCAAAAATCAGCTAATTCGCTTGAACCCTGCATCCCGCCAGACCTTCCTGCAACACCTCAACAGCCTGCGGCTCACTGAAAATCAACTCAATACGCGAATCCCGACGCCATTCGCTGACCTGCCAATCCAGTAACGAGTTATCCAGCGCATTCGCCGACACCCACCCCCCGGTGCTGTGGATAACCAGCTTCGCCCGCCGCCATTCAAGGCGCTCAAGCCATTTCCCGATCAATACGGCATCGAATATCTGACTCGGATGCCACCGCCATCCAACGCTCCAGCCACCCTCTTGCGCCTGACTCAAGCAAATCGGCAGCTTGGGGTCAGTCCAGATGGCTGGCATCTGCGCCAATCCCTTGGGCACAACAAAGTTATCCACACCCGTGAAAGCCTGAGCCCCGAGCCCCGGTAATTCGCTCAACGGCAAGACGGCTTGCTGCGTCCAGTACAAAGGACGCATCGGCAACTGTGCGGCGATTCGTTGGCGATCGCTGTCGTTGAGGTTTTCTGCCTTGTTCAGCAACAGCAACCCGGCACTGTCCAAGGCTTGCTGTTGCGCCGCAGGCAGCGGTTTTCCGGCCGCGAGCGCCTGAGCATCCAGCACCAGCACGCACGGCTGCACCGCCAGGACGCCTTGCCACGGAACCTCACTCAATTGCCGGAGTAACTGCGCCGGATGCCCTAGCCCGGAGGGTTCGATGAACAGTCGATCCGGTCGTGCCTTGCGCAGCAACCGCCCGAGGCCGATCTGAAACGGTGCACCATTGACGCAACACAAACAGCCCCCGGCCACTTCCCCCAGTGCGATACCATCGGCATCCTGGGTCAACAGCGCGGCATCCAGACCGATCTGGCCGAACTCGTTGATCAACACCGCCCAGTGCTCACCCACGGGCCGTTGCGCCAGCAGGTGCTTGATCAGGCTGGTCTTGCCGGCACCTAGTGGGCCAGCAATGACGTGGGTGGGAATGTTCTGCAACATGGTCGAGGTTTTCTGAGGAGGTAAAGAATGCGGTTGATGGGATGGTCGTTGCTTCTGGCGCTCACGTCGGGCGAAGCACTGGCTCAGGCCTGCGTGGTGCACAGCACGGCTGAGCGGCTCGACGTGAAGGTCTGCCAGCAAAACCGCAACATCCCGGAAAAACTGTTCGCCGACGGATTCTGCCAGCCGAATTTGCCTGGGCAGAAAGTCGAGGTGCAGTACGTCGATCAATGCCCTACCGGCGCGTTCGGGGTGTGCAGCAACGCTCAAGTCGCCAATATGCCTTACCGGCAGGATATTCACTATTACGGCGTGGCCACCGATGCGGCGTATTTGAAGCCGTTTTGCGAAGCCCAGAGCCAGGGAACCTGGCTCAAACCTTGAGCGGCTAGCTCAGCCAGTCAAGGGTCAGTATCAAACGACGCTCGCCCGACGCCGGCTGCGGCGAGCGGTGGATCAAACCGAAGCCTTCGTTGCCGTGCCACTTCTCCCCTTTAAGCAACGCCACTTCGCCACTGGAAATTTGCTGGATCAGCGACTCGTCCTGCGGTTCGGCCTCAGGTTTGCCTAATTGCCGGCGATCCATCGCCCCTTCTTTCAGCCATTGGCTGCCGATACCTGCGTAGGTGGTGATCAACCGCACCGGCACGTGATCGACGTGGAAACGCGGGCACATGGCTTTGTCCAGAACCCGCAGGCGCAGGCCGATACGCTGGGCGCCCAACAGGCAGGTGAAAGCGCTGACCAGCCAGGAAACATCGGCAATAAAGCCTTCGTAGCCTTCCAGATCGCTGAAGCCTGAGGCTAAACCGTGGAGATTGGGTTCGGCGTCCTCGCCGGGCATTTCCAGGGACAACGACTCGGCCAGCGGCTCATTCAGGGACAACAACAAGCGACCGAAATCGGTAATGTGCGCCGGGAGTTGGCGTTGCCAGAGGGCCAGGTTTACGCCGTCGTCCAGAATTCCGGTCAGCGCTTTTGGCGTATCACCTTGAACCTGACGAATGACCGGTCGCAGCTTAAGACTGGGCGCCAACATCAGGCGGCCGCCTCTTCGTGCCAAGGACCGAACGGATCGGGCAGTAACTGCCAACCCTCGACACCCAAGGCCATTTCATCGTCCGTCAGCAGGCAGTTATCGAGTTCGGCGGCAAGTTGCGCGAAGTCGATGTTCTGGCCGATGAACACCAGTTCCTGGCGGCAATCACCGGTGGCCGCCGTCCAGTTTTCCATGATCCCGGCGGTGCTTTCTTCGTCTTGCGGCCACTGGTTTTTCGGCACGAAACGCCACCAGCGCCCGGCAAAACCGTGCCGCATCAAGCCGCCGGCCTGGGACCAGCTGCCAGCATCCCTGTGTTTGCTGGCCAGCCAGAAAAAGCCTTTGGAACGCAGCAATTTGCCGTTCACCCATGGACGGTCGATGAAGCTGAAGAAGCGTTGCGGATGAAACGGTCGCCGCGCCCGATAGGCCGTGGAGGCGATACCGTATTCCTCGGTTTCCGGCGCGTGTTCACCGCGCAATTCCTGCAACCATCCCGGCGCCTGAGCGGCTTTTTCGAAGTCGAAGCGCCCGGTGTTGAGGATTTTCTTGAGCGGCACTTCGCCCATGACCATCGGAATGATTTCGGCCTGGGAATTTAGCCGTTCGAGGATCGCGATCAACTCCTGGCGCTCTCTACTGCTGATCAAGTCGATCTTGCTAATCAGGATCACGTCGGCGAATTCGATCTGCTCGATCAACAGGTCAGTGATCGAGCGTTCGTCCTCCTCGCCCAAGGTTTCGCCACGGGAAGCGAGGCTTTCGGCGGCCTGATAGTCGAGCAGGAAGTTCATGCCGTCGACCACGGTAACCATGGTGTCTAGTCGCGCTATGTCCGCCAGGCTCTGCCCTTCTTCATCGCGAAACGTAAAAGTTTCCGCTACGGGCAAAGGCTCGGAAATCCCCGTGGACTCGATCAGCAGGTAATCGAAACGACCGTCCTTGGCGAGTTTGCTGACTTCTTCGAGCAAATCTTCCCTCAAGGTGCAGCAGATGCAGCCGTTACTCATTTCCACGAGTTTTTCTTCGGCACGGTTCAGGCTGACATCGCGCTGAACTTCGCTGCCATCAATGTTGATCTCACTCATGTCATTGACGATCACCGCGACACGCAAATTATCGCGATTACGTAGTACGTAATTAAGAAGTGTACTTTTTCCGGCGCCGAGAAAGCCCGACAGGACGGTCACGGGGAGACGATTGGGCATCAGGTATTCCTCATCAGGATGTGGCCGGTCAAATCGCCCGTTGATGGCGTTCGCGCAGCTCTTCACGTTCTTTGGCTTCAATACACAGAGTCGCGGTGGGTCGCAGCAGCAGGCGCTTGAGGCCGATCGGCTCACCGGTTTCGCGACACCAGCCGTACTCGCCGCGAGCCACGTGTTCGAGGGCTTCGTCGATCTTGTCCAGGAGCTTCTTTTCCCGCTCCAGCAGGCGCAGCTGCCACTGGCGTTGTTCTTCGGCGCTGCCGATATCGGCGGGATCGCTATGGGGTTCCTGCTCGCGTAACGCGTCAAACTCGCCGGCAATGCGCTCCTGCAGCTCGCTGCGCTGCGCCAGCAACAGCTCGCGAAAGAAGCCTTGCTGGGCGTCGTTCATGTAATCGGCGGCGGGTTGAGCGAGGAGTTCTTGTTCAGTCATGGCGATGGATCATCAGAGCGGGTGTATTTTTATGTTATAGTATAACAACACAAATAAGCCACTCCCCTCTTGTTACTCACGACAAAGGGCACGATGCTTTAAACCGTCCGCCCCTTTGAGAAATGCCATGGGAAACACCCTGAGATTCTCGCTATTGGGCCTTTCGTTGCTGATCGCGGTCGATGCCAGGGGACAAGTCCCGAGCCTGGCCAACTGCACCCGCAGCGCCAATCTGCTGGCCTGCGTAGATGCCGACGGCAATGCCTACAGCGTTAACACCGTCGGTAGCACGATCTATCTGCGCGGCTTCGAAGTAGCCGGCAACCGCCAATGGGCGCAAACCAACAGCCGCTACGGGCAACTGACATTCTTCACAGGCATCGCGTCCGATGGCGAAGCCTGGGTCGGCTACAACCGCCGGGTTGGCTGGACAACCATCAATCGGTTTTCCAGCTCCGGCGGCAGTAGCGGCAAGTTCACGTGTAGCCGGATGACCGGCTGCTAGGCCTCGAGACCGTCCGAGTGAGACACGCCGCCGCGTCCGCATGAGCAAGTGACGTCTGTGCAGGGTGAAAGTCTGCTCACGAAAAAGGCATCGTCGATTTGATTGTTATAATATAACATGCCAAATCAACTCCCACGATGGACCTGCTCATGAATGCGCTGACTCTGCCGGATATCGCCGCGCAGGCCTCACGCCAAGCCCTGCCACTCGATTGGGTGGGCATGTGCGGCATTGCTCTTCCTGTTTTACTCGATGGCCAACGACTGAGCGCAAAGGCCGACGCTGGCGTTAGCCTCGACGATGGAGAGGCGCGTGGCATCCATATGTCGCGGCTGTATCTGGCGTTGGAAATGCTTGAGCAGGAAAACCTTTCGCCTGCGTTATTACGGCGAGTCTTGCAGAATTTTCTCGAGACCCATGAAGGACTTTCCCACAACGCTTACCTAAAAATTCACACCGAACTATTGCTCAAAAGACCCGCACTCATCAGTCCGCTAGCCGGTTGGAAAACTTATCCGGTGAGCATCGAAGCCAGTTTGAAAAACGCGATGTTCCACGTGGAACTAAAAATCGATGTTCCTTATTCCTCAACCTGCCCGTGCTCAGCGGCACTTTCGCGGCAGTTGATTCAACAACAATTCGTGGATGACTTTGCCAACAAGTCGCTGCAACACGCCGACGTTCTGGCTTGGCTCGGTTCCACGAAAGGCATCGTCGCCACGCCGCATAGCCAACGCAGCAATGCGCGATTGCAGTTGCGTCTGGACGATTATCTGGATGACCTGCCGCTGATCGCCGCGATCAACGATGCGGAAGCAGCCCTCGGCACCGCGGTGCAAACTGCCGTTAAACGCGCTGATGAACAAGCCTTCGCCCTCGCCAATGGACAGAACCTGATGTTCTGCGAAGACGCCGCTCGACGCTTGAACCTGGCCCTGAAACGCTCCCCGGGCATCAACGCCTTTCAGGTGCGAGTCGTTCATGCCGAAAGTCTTCATGCCCACGATGCTGTCGCTGAAAGTCGCTGGAATTGGGAGGCCGCATGATCCAATGCCAAGCCTTGCGCTGGGGCGCTCCCGGTCAACCGCTCACTCCGTCGGTGGATTTCCAGTTACCCAAAGGAAGTCTGACCGCTGTCATCGGTGCCAACGGTTCGGGTAAAACCAGCCTGCTGAAAGTCATCGCCGGTCTGCAAAAGCCACTGGCTGGAAAAGTCATCATTGATGTTCCACGCAAAGGCGGCCTTTCGTTCCTGCCTCAGCAACAACATCTGGATCGGCAGTTCCCCATCAGCCTGCAAGAGTTGGTGGCCGCAGGTTTCTGGGGCAGCAAGCAAACTCCCGAGATTCGCAGCCAGCGACTCAAGTCTGCGCTGGAAGATTGGTGTCTGACAGGCTTGGAATATCGCCCATTGATGGCTCTCTCCGGGGGCGAGTTGCAGCGTGCCCTGCTCGCCCGGTTGAGTCTCGCCGAAGCCCCCTTGTTGTTGCTCGACGAACCCCACGCCGCGCTCGACGAACTCGGCCAGGCGCTGCTCTGGAAACACATCCACGCCTGGCATGCCGAAGGTCGAACGCTGGTGGTGGTGTGTCATGACCTGGCCGCCGTACGCCAACACATCCCCCAAGCCCTATTGATCAAAAGCAGCGGCTGCGTCCTCGGCCCCAGTACCGATCTGATTCGCCAACAACCCCAGACGCAGGTGGCTTAATGATCGCTGCCGCTCAGCTTTGGCAACCGTTCCACGAATTCGTATTCATGCGCCGGGCGTTGCTTGGTGGTCTCGTTCTGGCGTGCAGTACAGCACCGCTTGGGGTGTTTTTGATTCTACGGCGCATGAGCCTGATCGGCGACGCGGTGGCTCACGGCATCTTGCCGGGCGCCGCATTGGGCTTCTGGTTCGCCGGTTTGAGTTTGCCCGCGTTGACCATCGGTGGCCTCGGCGCAGGCCTGAGCATGGCCGGACTGGCCGCCTGGATCACCCGCCGCACCGGCCTGCGGGAAGACGCGAGTCTGGCCGCGATCTACCCGATATCGCTGGCCAGCGGTGTGCTGATCCTCGGTATCGCCGGTAAGCGGCTGGACCTGTTGCACCTGTTGTTTGGCTCGGCGCTCGCGGTCGACGGGCCGACTTTGACCGGCATGATTTGGGCCTCGGGCTTCAGCCTGATCGCCATGGCCCTCATCTACAAACCCCTGTTACTGGACACCCTCGACCCGCTCTTTCTACAAACCGTCAGCCGGCTCGGGCCACTGGCTCATGGGGTATTTCTGACCCTGGTGGTGCTGAACCTGGTGATCGGTTTCCAGGCCATCGGCGCTCTTATGGTGGTCGGTTTGATGATGCTACCGGCCGCAGCTTCTCGCTTCTGGAGTCGTCGCTTGCCGGTACTGATGGTCATCGCCGCGCTGCTCGGTTGCCTCTCGGTCTGGTTCGGCTTGTTGCTGTCGTTCTACTACTCGCTACCCAGCGGCCCGGCGATCGTGCTGGTGGCTGGCGGTTTGTATCTGCTGTCCGTGGTGTTCGGTCCGGTGCACGGTTTGCTGCGCCGCCCGCCTTTGCTCACATCCCAATGAGGTGTTACCCGATGCGCGCTTTACTCGTGCTGTTCAGTTTGATGCTGTCGATGTCGCTGTCTGCCGCGGAAAAACTCCAGGTAGTCACCAGCTTCAGCATCCTCGCCGACATGACCCATCAGGTCGGCGGCGACCATATACAGATCACCAACATGGTCGGGCCGGACGCCGATGCCCACACCTACGAGCCGACCCCGGACGATGCCAAGGCATTGCTCAAAGCCAAATTGATCATCAAGAACGGGCTAGGTTTCGAGCCGTGGCTGGACCGTCTGGTGACCAGCACCGAGACCAAAGCTGCGGTCATCAGCGCCAGCCACGGTGTCATTCCACGCTCGCTGAATGAAGATGGCGAAACCATTTCCGATCCACACGCCTGGCACAACCTGGCAAACAGCGAGCTGTACATCAGCAACATCACCAAAGCGCTGATCGCCGCCGACCCTGCCAACAGAACCGACTACGAACACAACAGTCAGGCCTACCTGAAAAAAATCTACGCCTTGCTCGCCGAGGCCAAAGCCAAGCTCGGTTCGCTGCCGCCGGGTAATCGCAAAATCGTGACCTCCCATGACGCCTTCGGCTATCTCGGTCAGGCTTACGGCATCGACTTCATGGCGCCACAAGGTCTGTCCACCGAACGTGAACCGTCGGCGGCCGAAGTCGCTGCGCTGATCACCCAGATCCGTCAGGCCAAGGTCAAAGCGGTGTTCATGGAAAACATCAAGGACGCACGCCTGCTCAAGCAAATCGCCGATGAAAGCGGCGCGCATATCGGCGGCACGCTGTACTCCGATGCCCTCGCGACGACTGGCCCGGCGAGCACTTTCGCCGGGTTGTTCGAATACAACCTCAACACCTTGTATGAGGCGTTGAACAAGCCATGATCCGCAAAAATCCTTCCGGCGATCTGCCGCTGATTGCGGAGTCCGCGTACGTGGATAAAACCGCCATCATCTGCGGCAAAGTGGTGATCGGCGAGAACGTGTTCGTCGGTCCCTACGCGGTGATTCGCGCCGATGAAGTGGATGAGTCGGGCGAGATGGACGCGATCACCATCGGCGCCAATTCGAATATTCAGGACGGCGTGGTGATCCACTCCAAGTCGGGGGCGGCGGTGACCATTGGCGAGTTCAGCTCCATTGCCCACCGTTCCATCGTGCATGGACCCTGCACCGTCGGTAATCGCGTGTTCATCGGGTTCAACAGCGTGCTGTTCAACTGCGCGGTGGGCGACGGTTGCGTGGTGCGGCACAACTCGGTGGTCGATGGTCGTGATTTGCCTGAAGACTTCTACGTGCCCTCCACCACGCGCATCGGCCCCAACACTGACCTGTCGCAGTTCCCACCGGTGAGCGTCAGTGCCTCGGAGTTTTCCGAGGACGTGGCGCGCACCAACGTTGATTTGGTGCGGGGCTACAAAGCCCTGCAGAACGAGTTCTGACCATGAGCAGCGTGCTGATTCGCAATGCCCGGCTGGTCAATGAAGGCTGTGAGTTCGACGGTGATTTGCTGGTAAGCCACGGTCGCATCGTCAAGATCGCCAGCAGTATCGAAGGTGAAACGGCCGCCGTGGAAATCGACGCCAACGGCCAATGGCTGCTGCCGGGCATGATCGATGACCAGGTGCATTTCCGCGACCCCGGAGCGCCGGACAAGGGCAGCTTCCATACCGAGTCTCGAGCGGCGGTGGCCGGCGGCATCACCAGTTTCATGGACATGCCCAATACGTCTCCCGCCACCCTGACCCTCGCCGCGCTGGCCGACAAGAAGCGTCGAGCGGCGACGAGTTCAGTGGCCAATTACGGTTTTCATTTCGGCGTGAGCAACGACAATCTCGATACCGTTGCCGCGCTCAATCCTTGTGAGGTGGCCGGAGTCAAAGTGTTCATGGGCGCCTCCACCGGCAACATGCTGGTGGACGATCCACGGATACTCGAGCGGCTCTTCGCCGAAGTGCCGACCATTTTGTTGGCTCACTGCGAACACACACCCAGCATCGAAACCAATGCCGCGAACCTGCGAGAGCTGTTCGGCGAGCACCTTCCGCCCGCCGCTCACCCGCTGATCCGCAACGCCGAAGCCTGCTTTCGCTCCTCCTCAATGGCCGTTGATCTGGCCAGGCGACACAGCACCCGACTTCACGTTTTACACTTGAGCACTGCCCGTGAGCTGGCGCTGTTCGAAGACCAGCCGCTGGCACAGAAGCGCATCACCGCCGAAGTCTGCCTGCATTACTTGCTGTTCGATGATAGCGACTACCCGAGCCTTGGCAACCTGATCAAGTGCAACCCGGCGATCAAGACTCAGGCCGACCGCGATGCCTTGCGCAAAGCATTGTTGAGCAATCGACTGGACGTGATTGGCAGCGATCACGCGCCTCATACCTGGGCCGAAAAACAGCGACCCTACAGCCAGGCGCCGTCCGGTTTGCCATTGGTGCAACACGCCCTGCCCGCGCTGCTGGAACTGGTGGCCGATGAAGTTTTGCCAATTACCACCCTCGTGGCCAAGACCAGTCATCGGGTCGCCGATTTGTTTGCCATCCCCGACCGCGGCTACCTGCGCGAAGGCTACTGGGCCGACCTGGTATTGATCAAACCCGAGCCCGATGGCCTTGCCGTTTCTCGGCAACCGATCCTCTCTCAATGCGGCTGGACGCCCTTCACCCACCACTGTTTTCGCCACAGCGTCACCACTACGGTCGTGTCGGGGCAAATTGCCTGGCACGACCAACGTCTTAATGACAGCTGCCAGGGTTTAGCCCTACGGTTTATGCGCTAGCGCGCGTTATCGAAAACATTCGAGAACACGATCATGATCCACATCACCCTGCCCGATGGTTCATTGCGTGAGTACGATCAGCCGCTGACTGTGTATGAAGTCGCTGCGAGTATCAGTCTCGGGTTGGCCAACGCGGCGGTGGCCGGTCGGGTCGACGGCGTGTTGGTGGATTGTGGATTCCTGATAAAGGGCGATGCCCGGGTGAGTATCGTCACGCCCCAGGAACCCGATGGCCTGGAGATCCTTCGCCGTTCCTGCGCGCTGATGCTGGCCATGGCCGTCAAACAGCTCCATCCACACGCGCAATTGCGGGCCGGATCGTCGCTGGGTGACGGTTTCTTTTATGAGTTTGCTTTCCGGCGCTCTTTAACCTTGGCCGAGCTGCCCCTGATTGAAGCGCGCATGCATGCATTGGCGGCAACCAACCATTCGATCCGACGGGAAATAGCTACCCGGGCGACACCAACCGAACGGTTATCGCTGTATCGCTTGGGAGATTTTGAAAGTTTTGCTGCAGGTCCGCATGTTCCCACCACCAAAGTGTTGCAGGCCTTTGCTCTGGATCATATTGGCGGCACCTCTGAGCAACGGATCTTCGGTACATGCTGGTCCAGCCAACAGGAACTGGACACCTGGCGAGCCCCGTCGCAGGTGATGGTCGTGAACATCGATGAACGTCAGAGCGCTTATGCACACTCGGTGACCGAGACACTGCGCCGCCGCGGATTGCGCGCCAACTCGGACCTGCGTAACGAGAAAATCAGCCACAAGATTCGCCAGCACAGCCAGAAAGTGCCGTATCTGCTGGTAGTGGGAGAGAAGGAAAAGGAAGGCGGGTTTGTCAGCATGCGCAGCGGCAGTGGAGAGGATTTCGGGGAGAAAGGGATTGAGGCGGTGTGTGAATTGTTGAATCCGCCCAGGACGGGAGGTGCCTGAGCGGACGCCTTCGCGGGCAAGCCTCGCTCCTACAGCATCTGTATCGTTCGCACGATCGACATTGATACCCCGTAGGAGCAAGGCTTGCCCGCGAAGCTTTTAGGCCCGCGGTTTAACGGTCCCGCAATCCTGACCCAACCACACAGCGCGAGTATCGAGGCTACCCTTCTGCTGAATGCCGGTGGCGTTGAAGGTGCCGTTGACCTTGGTGGTGAACTCACGATCGCTGAGGAATGTGGCGACACCCGCACCTTGCGCTTTCGGGCAGCTGAAACGGAATTTCCACTGGTTGCCGGTACGTTCGGTGATTTGCTGCTTGCAGCCCGATTGTGGGTCCGTCAGTGGAATGTTGTCGGTCTTCACCTGCTCAGGCGTCAGGCACGCCCGAATCCCTTTACCGCCCATGGTGATGCCCTGCTTCTCCAGCTGCGCACGCTGTTCAGGAGTCATCTGACTCTGTATCTGGCCGAGGATCAGTTGCAGATCGGGCAGGTTCTGGTCATCGACCTTCATGTTGCTTGAAGTCATTTCCCACAAGCCCGGCTGCAACATCTGCGCCTGAGCAGCCACAGGAAGTGTCAAACTAAACGCAATGGCCAAACCCAGCAGACGAACGTTCATCGAGTAACTCCTGATCATTAGTGGCCGTTAGACGTCAGCCACGGGCTTCGGTTCATGGGCCAATTAAATAGCGACATTCTGCCCGGAACATGGTCTGTTAAGCATTGAATCTTCAGGAGCAAGGCTGCCCCATGGATTACTTTGGACCGCATGTTTTCGGTTATCTGATCGCTCTGCTGCACGCGCTGGGCTCGATTGCCGCCATCCATGCCGTATTGACCGTTCGGACCGCTCAGGGCTCGATCGCCTGGGCTCTGTCACTGCTGTTCATTCCCTACCTCACGCTTATCCCTTATCTGGTCTTCGGCCGCAGCACCTTCGATGGCTATATCAAGGCCCGGCGGCAGGCCAACGAGGAAATGCGCAAGGCAATCTCCGAGCTGAACTGGCGCCCCTGGGTAGAAGAGGCGCTGGCTGCTCGTGCCTCCAGCGCCTACGCGTCGTTGAGGGCCATGCCGAAACTGGGGCGCATGCCGTGTCTGGCGAATAACGAAGTACACCTATTGATTGATGGCCAAGCCACCTTCGATGCGATTTTCGACGCCATCAGTAACGCCCGGCAAGCGGTGCTGATCCAGTTCTTCATCATCCACGATGACCGCCTCGGCCAACGCTTGCACACCTTGCTGACCAAGAAAGCTGCCGAAGGCGTGGCGATTTACTTGCTCTACGACCGCATCGGCAGCCACTCCCTGCCCCACAGTTACGTGCAACCGTTGCGCGATGCCGGTATCGAGGTCAAAGCCTTCGCCACCCGCAGCGGCTGGCTCAACCGCTTTCAGGTCAATTTCCGCAACCACCGCAAGATCGTCGTGGTCGACGGAATTGTCGGTTTTGTCGGTGGGCTCAACGTCGGCGACGAGTACATGGGCGAGAAACCACCCCTGGCACCATGGCGCGACACCCACGTGCAAGTGCGGGGGCCGGTGGTGGCCTGCATGCAGGAGTCCTTTGCCGAAGACTGGTTCTGGGCAGCCCGTTCGCTTCCACCATTGATCCTGCCGGAGGTTTATCCGGATGACGGCGTGCTCTGCCAATTGCTGGCCACCGGCCCGGCGGATTCCTACGAAACCTGTTCGCTATTCTTCGTCGAAGCCATCCATGCGGCGATGGAACGGGTGTGGATCACCACCCCTTACTTCATCCCCGACGAAGCGGTGTTCGCCGCGTTACGACTGGCAGTATTGCGTGGTGTGGATGTACGGATTTTGTTGCCGTCGCGGGCGGATCACCGGATCGTCTACGCCGCGTCCAGCCTTTACGCCTTCGAAGCCGTACGTGCTGGCGTACGCCTGTTCCGTTACCAGCCGGGGTTCATGCATCAGAAAGTGGTGCTGATCGACAGCGAAATCAGCGCCATTGGCAGCGCCAACATGGACAACCGTTCGTTCCGGCTGAATTTCGAAGTGATGTTGCTGACGGTCGACAGTGCGTTTGCTGCCGAAGTGGAACAGATGCTCAACGATGACTTCGCCCAGGCTCACGAAATCGCCAAAGAAGAAAGCCGGGAGACCCACCGTCTGCAACAGATCGGCATGCGGATCGCCCGGCTTATTTCACCGATTCTTTAAGGGTTGTAAATGTCGTCGCGGGTCCAGGGCAGTTCATGGCTGCCATCGGGATGGGCTTTCACCGCGAGGATTTGATGAAGATTGATCCAGCCTCTGGCAAAGGCATAGGCGCACCCTGCCAGGTACAACCGCCAGATCCGTAAAGCCTGTTCTGGCACCAGTTTGCCGGCGGCTTCCAGATTATCTTCCAGGCGTTCGCTCCAGTGGTCCAGGGTTCGCGCGTAATGCAGGCGCAGGCTCTCGACATCGACAATCTCCAGCCCCGCTTCGCTGATCTCGGCCGAGATCATCGATAGATGCGGCAGCTCGCCGTTGGGGAACACGTACTTCTCAATGAATTCACCAGCGCCGCGCCCAACCGGACGACCATCGGTGTGCTTGGCGGTGATCCCGTGGTTCATCACCAGGCCACCCTCTTTCACCGCGCCGAACAAGGTTTTGCAGTACTCGGCAAGATTCGCATGGCCAACGTGTTCGAACATGCCGACGCTGACCACCTTGTCGAAGCGTCCGTCCTGAGGCAAATCGCGGTAGTCGAGCAGTTGCAATTCGATCTGATCCTCCAGGCCTTCGGCTTTCACCCGTTCACGGGCCAGCTCCAATTGCTCCTTACTCAGTGTAATCCCGAACACCTTCGCGCCGAACTCACGAGCCGCATACCGCGCCAACCCGCCCCAGCCGCAACCGACATCCAGCAAATACTCGCCTGGTTGCAACCGCAGCTTGCGGCACAGGTGGCGAAACTTGGCCTGTTGGGCTTGCTCCAGAGTTTCACTGCCGGTCTCGAAATAGGCGCAGGAATACGCCATGTCGCTGTCGAGCCACAGTTGGTAAAACGCGTTGGAGAGGTCGTAGTGGTAGGAGATGGCTTTGGCATCGGTCTCTTTGTCATGAACCGTGCGCACCGGTTGTGCATCTTGATCTTCGTTGATCAGCGCCTGACTCCACTCATCGCAGACACGAATCACGTCGCTGATGGAGCCTTCCAGTTCCAGCTTGCCCTCGACGAACGCCGCCCCCAACGCGTCGAGGCTGGGATGGGTGAACTGGGTAACCATGTGGGGGTCCTTGACCACAATGGTGACGCTGGGCGTCGGCCCCAGATTGAACTCATGGCCGTCCCAGAGTCGCAAGCGAAGCGGTAATTGCAGGTTCTGTAAGGCCGGTGGAAGTTGCGCGAGCATGAAAAGTCCCCCTTGTTTCAGACGTCAAATCTGAGGGTAGACCATCCTTGAAAAATAGCAGGCTATCGAATTAATAGCCTTTTTCTATTCCCGGTGTTGCCTGCAACACTGAAACCATCCAACGGGCGATCGTTGAAAATGACCGCCTTACCCTAGATGACTACAAATCCGGTACACAGTTCTGAAAAGTTGTAGACGCTCACACCTCATCCTTAAGCTTGAGTAGGGGTTCCTGAAAGCGTAGCAAACGCCCGGCATTCCCGAGCACTAATAACGTGCTCAAGTTGTGTAACAGCGCGGCAATCATCGCCCCTGCCGCCCCAAGCCAGCCGAATGCGGCGAACGCGACGATGGCCAGGGTCCAGCCCAACCCGATAATCACGTTGACTTGCAAGGTCTGGCGGCATTGGCGACTCAAGCGCACACAGGTCCCGAGCCGGCGCAGGTCGCTGCCGATCAGTACGATATCGGCCGAAGCCAGCGCGATGTCCGCACCGCCTGCGCCCATCGCCACGCCGACCACACCAGCCTTAAGCGCCAGGGAATCGTTGATGCCGTCTCCCACCACCATCGGCCGGAATCCGCTGCCGATTTCTTTCAGCACACGATTGAGTTTGTCCTCGGGCAAGGCCTGGGCTTCGACATCGCTGATGCCCACATCCCGGGCCAGCGTGTGCGCAACGCTTTGCCGGTCCCCGGTGAGCAACAACTGACGACCCAAACCCAGTTCACGCAACTCACTCAGGGCAAACCGCGCTTCGGGTTTGATACTGTCAGCGAGCAACAGCCAGGCGAGAAATTCACCGTTGAGTGCCAGCCCGGCAATCGGGCCGTCGTGTTCGGGCACAGCGGATGTGGCGATGCCCAGTTGCGCGAACAGCTCCGGACGACCGAGGGCCGCTTCCCCCTGTTCGGTCATCGCCACGACACCCAGCCCCTGACGCTCGTGAATGTCAGAGAGCAGCAGAAAGTGTTCCTGGGTGACTAACCCGGCCAAGGCGCGGCTGACCGGGTGACTGCTGGCGGAACCGAGGCTGGCGGCGAGCTTCAGTACGTGACTGCGATCTTCCAGCGGACTGTCGATGGATTGCAGGCGCAAGGTGCCGAATGTCAGGGTTCCGGTCTTGTCGACCACCAACGACGTCAGGTCAGCCAACTCTTCGAGGAACGCCGAGCTGCGAATCAGAATCCCGTGCCGAGCCGCCACCGCCACCCCGGCAATGGCCGTGGCCGGTGCCGACAACACCAGCGCGCAAGGGCAAGCCGCTACCAACACTGCGAGCATCGCTTGGGCATCGTTGGTGACGAACCAGGTCACGGCGGCCAGCAGCAACACCAACACCATGTAGCTGCCGGCGTAGCGTTCGAGCAAACGCGTGATCGGCGGCTTGGAACGTTCGGCACTTTGCATCAGCGCAATGACTTTACCCAGCGTCGACTCGTTACCGGTGCGGGTCACCTCAATGCGCAGCAGGCCATCGAGGTTGATCGCCCCGCCGAACACCGGCATGCCCACACCGGTTTCTATTGGCACCGACTCACCGGTGATGGAAGCGGTGTCGAGGCTTGCCTGACCCGACAACACCCGGCCATCCGCCGGCACGCGATCACCGGCACGCACCTCCACGAGATCGCCGGCCTTGAGTGTGCCGTTGTCGACTTCAACGACGGAACCGTCAGCCTGAATCTTGCGCGCATGGCTGCGGGTCAGTTTGCCGAGGGCATGAATCGCTTCCTGGGAACCGATCACGCTGCGCTCTTCCAGCACGTGGCCGAAGATCATGATAATCGGCAGCAACGCCGCCGTGAGCAGATCACCTGTGGCCCAGGCGCCGAGCATGGCCAGGGCGATCAGTTGATCGGTGATCCCGTGCAGGCTCGGATAACGCAGGCTGTACCAAGCTGAACGCATGACAGGCACGGCTACCAGCAAGGACGCAAAACCCAATAGCAATTGGCTGACTCCGGTCTGCTCTGGCGACAACCAGCGCCAGATCAGGCCCAGCGCAAGCAACCCAAGCGCGAGCATGGCCAGGGTCAACTGGCGCGCGGCGCTACGTTGTTCAACCGAGGACAACATGCTCGGCGCGGCGGCGGTTTGAGCGGTCATTGCGCTGCTCCCTGAATAATCAGGCGGGAGTCATCTTTCGGATCAACCGTAGTCACCGAGCCGGCCTGCCCGAGAATCTTCGGCATCCGCTCACGGTAAATACGCAGCAGCATTTGCGGGTCGGTGCCCTGCTGTTGCGCCTTGGCCAAACTCAGCACTGTGGCGGTGTCGGCAGAGGCTTTGGCCAGGCGTTCGCTGGCTTGGGCATGAGCCACTTGCAGCGTGCGGTCGGCTTGTTCGTTGGCGGACTGAGTCAACTTCTCGGCTTCAGTGCGCGCGTTGGCCACGGCTTTGTCGGCCTGCTGGCTGGCGGTTAACACCGCGTTGAACGCGTTCACCGCTGGGCCGGGCAGACTCGATTGCACATCGACCCGCGCCACTTCAATGCCCATCCCCTGCCCGGTCGCCGTCAGTTCGGCCAAGCGCTGATTGATGCCCCGCACCAGATCACCGCGTAGGCGTTCGCGGCGCTCGGCGGCCTGATTGTCGGCACCGATCAGTTCCGGGCGGGCCACCAGAATGGTGTCCAGGTCTCGTGCGGCGGTGAGCGCCACAGCACTGCGCGTCACCAGCCGGTCCAGTGCCGGCAGCACATGTTCACCCTGAAGAACGAAGGCATAGGGTTCGGTTACTTTATAGAACACCCGCACATCCAGTTGCACCACGCCCGCATCACCGGTCAACAAGTAACCAGAGCCGGCAAGCGCATCGCTGATGGGCGTGGCGAAACTCGCGACTCGATCCGCCTGCAATGCAGCATCCGAGCGCAGCAGACTTTCCACCCGACGTTCGATCACCCGATCCGCTGCCGGCAACAAGATTACCTGCTCGAACGGGCGCGGCCATGCCAACAGCAAACCGGCATTTTGAATGCGATCCAGTGCGCCAAAGTGCAGCACCACGGCACGATTTTGCGGGTCGATTTGCCGCACATTTGAGAATGCCCACGCCAGCGCAGCCAGCACGGTCACGGCGTACAGCGCCAGAAAAGCCAAGCGCCCGGCCTGAATCCAGGGGCTGCTCAACTCATGTGTTCCACGTGGAACTAAATTCATGGCTGCGATCCGGACTTGTTATCGAGTGTTGGCGGCGCGTCAACCAACACCCGGAACGGCGCCGCATCGGTACGCAAAATCAGTTTGGTGCCTGGCGTGACGATGGTTCCCAAGGTGTCGAGCGAACGCAGCAAGTTGTAGAGCTGCGGCGAACCCGCATAGGCACGGCCGTATATCTGCGCCGCTTCGACGCGGGATTGGGCTTCGATGTCCGCAGCTTTCACCGTCGCATCGGCTTGCACAATTCGCGCATCACGCTCGGCCGCAGAGCGAATTTGTGCAGCTTCCCGCTTGCCAATGGCCGTGCGTTCAGTGGCGATGGTTTCACGCTCGGCGCGCATGCGATCGACCGTCGCGGTGAGCGTCACCGACGGCAGGGTCAAACGCTCGATGCCGACTTGCAGCACTCGCACGCCATAGGTGGTGAGCAACTGTTGATCGATCTGCTGACGCAGCTGCGCTTCAAAATCGGCGATGCGCACTTGGTTGGCATCGGTGTTTACTAAATTGGCCAGATCGAAACTGCTGGCGGTGGTTTCCAGCGCCGAGCCGACAAAGGTGCGGATCTGCCGCGCGGCTTCGTCCGGCTGGTTCTGTACGGCGCGCATAAAGCGTTGCACGTTGTCCGGATCACCCTGCACCTGCCAGGCCACGTAGGCTTGCACGATGATGCGCAAACCATCGCGCGTGCCCACATCCTGCAAACCGCTGGAGGTGGTGCGCAGCCGCAGATCCACCGGGATCGCCGCTTCGAACGGTGCCGGCCAGCGCCAGCCAAGACCGGGTTCCAGCAACACCCGCGATGGATTGCCGAAGCGAGTGATGACCGTGGCCTCCCCCGAGCGCACTTGCACCAGGCTCGCCGCCGCAATGGCAAATGCCACCAGCAATGCCGCCCAACCCATTCGCCGCCACGGGAAAGGGCCAGCTTCGTGTGGATCACCGTGGTGATGATGGTGATGGCCGTGGTGATGTCCGCCATGGCCATGATCGTGGCCGGCGTGATCATCGTGATCGCGATTGTGTGTAGGCGTCGGCTGGCTCAATGGACGGCTCCTGGCTGAACGGTATTACGCGGCGGCGCAGGATCAGCCGGCAGCGTGAATGTACGTAGGTCGATGGTCGGCGCATTACCGCTGCCGCCCAGACGATGATCGAGAACCAGCAGCTTGGCGTTGGCCAAACCCTGGGTCAGTTGACTGAGGTATTGCTCCAGCACGAAGGCCTGGCCGGCGCTGGAATAAGCCTTTCGCTCGGCGGCAAATTTCAGGTCGACGGCCTGAGCGGTCGAGTTGATTTCATGAGCACTGGCCGTAGCTTGATCGTGAGCGATGCTGGCTTGCAATTGCGCCTGGTTGGTCGCCTCCGCCGCCGCACCGCGCTCGCGGGAGATCAACGCCTGAACTGCAATCTGCGCCGCTTGCACGCCGTGATAAGCGTTGGCCGCCCCCGCTGGCGGGTGGATGGCTTCAACCACCGTGGCGAGAATTTCCACGCCGCTGTCGAGTTTTTGCAGGTCAGCCTGCACGGCGCGGCCGATCTCTTCGGCGAGCCCCACCCTGTCCTCGCCGAGCAAACCATCGAGGGTTCGTGAGGCAAAATCGTGAACCAGAATCCGGCTGGCGGTGCTGCGGATTAGCGTTGGCACATCGGCGCTGTTGTACGTTGCTGCCAGCGCCGCCTGATCGCTCAGGCCGATGCGATAGACGAAGCGCACGTCCATATTGACGATCTGGAAGCTCTGCTTGTCGGCGCGGCTGCTGGCGATGACCTGGGATTTATCGTTCACATGGCTGGCGTCCCACAATCGATTGGCAATCGCCGGTGCCGGGCCTTCGGCAGGTTCGGCCGCGACCGGTGCCGACGTTTCGCCCACGCTGGTGGCCAACTCGTGAACCACGCCGTTCTCGACGCTCAGCACGCGGCCCAACGGCCACGGCAAACCGGCGTGCAAACCGGGACCGAACACCTCCACCGGTTTGCCGAAACGCTCGTAGATACCGCGCCCTTGCAGGGGAATTTCGTGAATACCGGTGAGCGACCAACCCACGATGACCACCACTGCCAGCACCGGCAAAAACGCCCGACGCATGTAGGTGAAGGCCCAGATTTGCCGCAGGTCAATACCGAAGCGGTTGTGCAACTCGTGCTGCAATGCGAGCAAAGGCTGCGGCGGCCAACGCAGCATGTCGGCGACGAAGCTTCGAGCCAGCAAGGCCGGTTCCAGCTGTTCACGACGGGGACTGAACAACGACAACACGGCCCGCAGCAGCAACTCGACGGCGACCAGCCCCGGCAGCAAGCCGATCAGCACCGCCAGACGCGCCGGCCAGACTGATGTTTCGCTGCCGAACAACAAACACAGTGCGCTGAGCACCAGGCAAATAATCGCGACCCGTGTCAGCTGCGCCAACGGCCCTGCTTCGGGCCACTGGGCGACGTTTTCCTGTGCCAGTTGCCGCTCCAGCACCAGCAAACCGAAAGCCAGCAGCAACGATAGCGTGGCGCCGACACTGGCCGACAATCCCAGCGCGGCGGGCGGCAAGGTCAGATTCCAGACTTGCTCGATGATGTACAACGTCAATAACGCCCAGCCAGCCAACCATAGCGTCGGCGCACCGATCTGCCCCAGCAAGCGCAACCAACGTTGGCTGATCCGGTCCAGCAACCGCTCGTACCAGCCTTCAGCGGCAACGACTTCCTCAGCCACAACCACCGGCACCGACAATGCCGGATTCATCGCCCGTGCGCGCCACTGCGTTACCCACCAGGCCGATTGCAGGCCGGCGACCAGCACCAGCAAACCGGCGCTCTGATTGACCAACAACGCCGGCCAGAGCGACTGCGGTGCAAATAGCCCGACAAAAAACGCCAGTACCAGCCCAATTGCCACCAAGGCTCCCAAACCCATTGCGAATTGCCGCAATCGACGCCCTTGAACGACCGCCTGCTGAAAGCGCGGCAGCGCTGCTATTTGTGCCCCATCGCCATCGAGATCGACTTGCATACCACCCCAGCCATCGCTCACATCACAATTCGTTACGATATAACGAAAGTGGTGAAATATTCGTCGTAAATCGCTCTATCTAAAAGCGCCGGACCTGTCGCCAAGCTGAAGCCTTGACCGAAATGGCTCGAAACGCACATATTACGTTCGTAATTTTTATCAAAGGCTACTTTTATCGATCCTGCCCCCTTTCACCAGGAGTACCACCATGAGCACCTATGACGTCGTGATTCTGGGCGCAGGCCCCGGCGGTTATAACGCAGCGATCCGCGCCGGCCAGCTGGGTCTGAAAGCAGCCTGCGTGGAAGGCCGCGCCACCCTGGGCGGGACGTGCCTGAATGTCGGCTGCATGCCATCCAAGGCGCTGCTGCATGCCTCCGAACTCTACGACGCGGCCATGGGGGCGGAATTCGCCAACCTGGGGATTGAGGTCAAACCTGTCCTCAACCTGGCCCAGATGATGAAACAAAAGGATGAAAGCGTTACTGGGCTGACCAAGGGCATCGAGTTTCTGTTTCGCAAAAACAAAGTCGACTGGATCAAGGGCTGGGGCCACATCGACGGGCCGGGCAAAGTCACGGTGACCGACAGCCAGGGCACCAAGACCGAGCTGAGCGCCAAGGACATCATTATCGCCACCGGTTCCGAACCCACTCCCCTGCCCGGCGTGGACATCGATAACAAACGCATCCTCGACTCCACGGGCGCGCTGTCGCTGAGCGAAGTGCCGAAGCACTTGGTGGTGATCGGTGCCGGAGTGATCGGCCTGGAGCTGGGCTCGGTATGGCGGCGCCTGGGTGCTCAGGTGACGGTGGTCGAATTTCTCGATCGGATCTGCCCCGGTGTGGATGGCGAAGCGGGCAAGACCCTTCAGCGCTCATTGAGCAAGCAAGGCATCAGCTTCAAGTTAAGTTCGAAAGTCACCAGCGCCACGACATCGGCGAGCGGTGTTCAGCTCAGCGTCGAACCGGCCGCGGGTGGCACCGCCGAGTTACTTGAAGCCGATTACGTGTTGGTGGCCATTGGTCGACGCCCTTATACCCAAGGCCTGGGACTGGAAAACGTCGGTCTCGCCACGGACAAACGCGGCATGCTCGCCAATAAGGGCCACCGCACCGAGGCCGCTGGCGTCTGGGTGATCGGTGATGTCACGTCTGGGCCGATGCTCGCCCACAAGGCCGAAGACGAAGCCATGGCCTGCATCGAGCAAATCGTCGGCAAGGCCGGTGAGGTCAACTACGACCTGATCCCCAGCGTGATCTACACCAAACCGGAGCTGGCCAGCGTCGGCAAGACCGAAGAACAGCTGAAAGCCGAAGGTCGCGCCTATAAGGTCGGCAAATTTCCCTTCACCGCCAACAGCCGGGCGAAGATCAATCACGAAACCGAAGGCTTCGCCAAAGTATTGGCCGATGAGCGCACCGACGAAGTCCTCGGCGTGCACCTTGTGGGCCCGAGCGTCAGTGAGATGATTGGCGAATATTGCGTAGCCATGGAGTTCAGCGCCTCGGCCGAAGACATCGCCCTGACTTGTCACCCACACCCGACCCGCTCCGAGGCATTGCGTCAGGCGGCAATGGATGTGGAGGGGATGGCGACGCAGATGTAGGGCCGATGATTTTGCGGTGACTGAACTGGCGCTTTCGCGAGCAAGCCCGCTCCCACACTGGTTCTGTGAACACCACAGATCAAATGTGGGAGCGGGCTTGCTCGCGAATGGGGCGACTCGGTCTAAAGCGGCAAATGCCCCAGCGGCAACGCCCCCGGGGTCTTCACCGTGTGAATCGCAAAGTTGCTGCGAATGTCGCTCACACCCGGCAATTTCAGCAATCGCCCGGTGAGAAAACGGTCATAGGCGCGTAAATCCGGCACCACCACCTGCAGCAGAAAATCCGATTCCCCTGACACCAGGAACGCCGAAATCACCTCAGGCAATGCCGTCACGGCCAGGCGAAAGGCTTCGGCCTGTTCATCGTTGTGTCGTTCAACTTTGACCCCGACAAACACCGTCAGCCCAAGGCCCACTTCATCTCGATCCAGATTGGCCTGATAGCCGCGAATCACGCCCGCTTCTTCCAGCATCCGTACGCGACGCAAACAAGGCGAGGCGGACAAACCGATTTCGTCAGCCAATTGCACGTTGCTCAGGCGACCGTCCCGTTGCAGCGCCGCGAGAATCTTGCGGTCGTAGGCGTCCAGTTTCATGGTTTGGCAGATCCCGATAGTTCGATCATCACAAAATGGCAGGTTATGCCAAATATCGAGTCTTTAGAAGCTGACTACGCAACCACCTGCCCTGCTCTTCAGCCATAAACTGACCTCACCAAATCGACAACGAATGGGGTGCAACATGGCAGGACTCTGGCTGTTTTTCATGGCGCTGGCGGTGGTGTACCTGTTGCCCGGCCCGGACATGATTCTGCTGTTGCAGACCGGCGCGCGTCAGGGCAAAGGCGCGGCGCTGGCCACGGCGTTGGGGCTGGGCATAGCGCGTGGTTGTCATGTGGCCTTGGCGGCGTTGGGTTTGGCGGCGCTGTTCAAGACGGCACCCTGGACCTTCGACGTGGTGCGCCTGGTCGGGGCCGCGTACCTGCTGTGGATCGGCATTCAGTGCCTGCGCACCACGATGCTGCCGAGCTTGAACAGTGCAGGTTCCACGACTGAAAAATCGCATTGGCGCGAGGCGATCCGGCGCGGTTTGCTGACCAATCTGCTCAACCCCAAGGCGCTGCTGTTCTGTTCGGTGCTGTTGCCGCAGTTCATCGAACCTCACGCCGGGCCAGTGCTCGCGCAATTTGCAACGCTGGGCGTGATGCTGGTCGGTGTCGGTTTGTTGTTCGACAGCGCCTACGCGCTGGTCGGCGCCGCTCTGGGCCGCTGGCTGCAACGCAGTCCATCGGCCCAGAGGGTGCAGCAGTGGTTGTTCGGCAGCCTGCTGATCGGCTTCGCGGTGCGGCTGACCTTTGTGCAGCAGGCTTGAGGGTTATTACGCTCTACGACGGCGGCGACTGATCAATAACAGCGCCGCTGCCGTAATCGCTAACACTGCGCCGATCTGCAATGGTTTTTTGTAGGGCCGCAGAACAGATCGCGCAGCATCGGTGGCTTGAGTCACATAACGCTTATCAGCGCTCTGGAAGTCTGGATCCTGGCATTGATGACCGAAATCACCGGCCCAGATCACATACGGTCCCTCCTCTACGTAACGGCGGTAGATCGCGCTTTGCTCTTGCAGGCTGGTACCCCACGTTGAAGCCTTGCACAGCACTGAAGCAAACGCCTGACTGGTATGGGGAAGGTGATCAGCGGCCTTACTCGCCAAGGCTGTGGCGATGTAACGGTAATGGAAACGTTCATCCGGTTGCGCCTCCGTGGCTTGCCGGCGCAGCACCTCACCCTCGGCTATCAGCGGCCCGACCTTGAGATCGGGAGCCTCCAGACTGTAATTGCCACCGAAGGTCGCGTAATCCGGGGACATTTCGTAGCCCAATAACTCCATCCCATCGTAGCGGGCCACTGTCGCGGCGTAGTAGTAAGCGAATGCCCGTTTGGTCGGCCACCATTTGGATTCAGCCTCCTCGCGCAGCTGCCCATACCACCTGGCTTTGGCCTGCAAATCTGAGTTATCAAAATACTCCGGCGCTTCGTCATAACGCCCTTCACGCAACAGACGCCGCCCGAGCAAATTGCGCAGGTTCGCGGCTACCGGCAACGGCACATAATTGTCGCGATCCTGTTGGCTGAGAGCCGGCGGCGCAGGCACCTGAGTGTCGACGTACTGCTTGAGTTCATCGAGGGTCAGCACCCGCTCGGCAACCGTGGCCGCGTCGTACCAGTAAATGCTTTGGCTGCGATAGAGCTGGTCAAAGGCTTGCAGATAATCGCCGCGTTGCAGGGCCAGGATTGCGCTTTCGCCGTCGACCCGGCACTTGGGCTGCACCGTTTCGTAATCCCAGTCCGGGGTCCGTCGCTCACCCCAGGACTCGTTCTGCGGGAAGGCCTGGGCTGCCTTGGCATAGGCCGCGGCGGCGGCGCCTTTGTCGCCATCACGCAACGCCAGTTTCGCCCGCAGCCACCACGCGAGGCCGCCGTCACCGGCCTGTTCGAGGAAGGCTTTGGCACTGGCGTAATCGCCCTGCTGATAGTTCATCGCCGCTAGGCGATCCGCGTTATCCAGGCTGCCGCGGGTGCTGTTTTGCAGCAGCTTGATCAGTTTCTGTTCGCTTGGCGGCTGATCACCGAATGACCAGCCCAGTCGACTGATCAACGACGCCGTCACCAGTTGCTGCACCGCTTTGCCCTTGAGCAACACGGCCAGTTGATCGTCGGGCATTACCATCAGATCGGCCATCAACAACTTCAACGAGCTGTAGCCCACCGCCGAACCGTGGAGGTTCTGCGTGGCGTAGAGTTCGATGGCGCTGTCCCAATCGCCAGCGGTGCGGGCCACTCGCGCTTCTTCGCCGAGGCTGGCAACACCCAGTTCCAGCGGGTCGCTGAAGCCGTCGATACTCAGCCGACGAGTTTGCTCGAAAGCCTTTCGGGATTGAGCCAACAGGTCGGGACCTGCGCCCGCCTCTGAACTCATGGCAAACAGTGTCCGCCCCAACGAGTAAGCCGCCCAGGTACTGCGCAACGCGCGTTGATCCGCCGGCAGCGCCAGCACTTTCTGAAAATATTCAGCGGCCAAACCATGGTCACCCGCGTTGAACGCCACCGCGCCCGCCAGATAGAACATGTGTTCGGCCGGCAGGCTCGCGCCTTGCTCTTCAACCTGACGGGCATCGGTCAGGCTGCGCAGCTGTTGCACCAGCGCTTGCTGCTCAGGCGTCAGGCCGGCCTGTTCGGCGGTGTTGCGCTGACCCGTGTAATCCGGCGCATCGCCGTAACCGTCCCCCGGAATGTTGGTGGCTGCAGTGACATTTTTCAGTCCCGCGATGGCATGCCCGAGGCGACTGATCTCAAAGTTGAAGTTGCCTTCCGGCAGTTCCGCCAGCGACTGGCCACGGTTGTCCAGCAGGCGCATGGGGAAGTCCGGCCCGCAGGCCAACGCCGAACCCAACGGCAGGCTGAGGCTCAGGCAAAGCAGATGGCGGGGCCAGTTACGGGTGAACATTCGAACCTCCTTGATCAATAGTTGCGCAGCGGGCCCAACCGATGGCGCGCTGCCCGCCGGCGGGGATTCGACCCTCGCGCAGGCGGGTGAAGGTAAGCAGATCCGGGCGCTGTTGCAATGCATAACCGGCCAATGCATCGGCACCATCGCAGCCCTGCACCGCCAATGTCAGGCGTTCGGGCCAGGCGCTGTCGAGGTTGCCTTGGTTGCTGACGCTGATGTCGTAGAGGCCGTCCTGCGCCGAGAGCTTCAATCTCACGCCGCTGTCGAGCGTATCGCCACGCGCCACGGCGATGAGCGTCGTCAGGCTCCAGGCCCTGCGATCATTGGCCAGCGGCAGGCGAAACCAGATCAGTCCGGCCAAATGAGCCGGTGGATCGGCGCGCAACTCGGCGCCGAGTTTGCTCAGTTGCAGCGGATCCGCCAGTAACTCCCGGCGTTTGCCGCCCCGCTCGATGGGCACTTCGCTTTCCACGACCGGCGCACCACCGTCCCCCGGCAACAGCGCCACGCCATAAGCCGGTAGCGCCAGATAAAACGGTTTCGACGTGACACGGCTCCAGGCCCTGGCCCATTGCCGGGCCTGATCCGGGTCGAACAAGCCACGCCGTGGATCGCTCACCGCGTGCACCTGCAAGACGCTGCTGTCGACGGTCGCCAGCAGCGCCGGCAATTCAGGGCTGTCGAGCCAGGCCGGCAACGCGGTGATGCTCAGTGGCAAGGAAGCGGGCAGAACGGCGCGTAAATGCGTGAGGAATTCGCCGTAGGCCGGTAGCCGGGCGTTACCTGCATCGTGGTCGATTTCCACGCCGGAGAGGATCAGCCCCTGCCCTTGCCAATCGCTGAGCACCTGCTGGATGTGCGCCGTGACCTCGTCCTGATCCAGACCCTTGAGCTGGCCGTCCAGACGAATAATCGCTATCAGCGGTCGACCATCACGCTTGAGCAGCACCGGATCGATTCGCGCCCGGCTCCAGCCGGCCTGCGCAAACGCCTGCAAGGCCAGTACACGCAAGGTCGAGAATTCGGCGCGGCTGTCGCGCAGCGCGGCGTCATGGGCTGGCGTCCATTGGCGTTGCCAGACGTAGAGTTGCTGATCGAGCGGCGGTGCGTCCGGTCGCTCGCAACCGTTGAGCAATACCGCTGCCAGCAAAACGATCAAGCGTGTGAAAAACACCATGAAAAACCTTATCCCTGAAATACAAAAAGGGCCTCTGAAGGCCAATGCCTGTCAGTTAAGGTGCGGAACCTGTGGGAGCGGGCTTGCTCGCGAAGACGGCGGCACAGTCAACATCGATGTCGCCTGACCTACCGCTTTCGCGAGCAAGCCCGCTCCCACATGGATTGCGCTTAACTGACTGGCATTAGCCTCTCAAGGCCCTTTGTCGCTCTGCTCATTACCCTACTCAGCCATTGGCTTGCGGGCAATGATCACCTGACTTTTCGCCACCACCGCATCCAGCGCCTGTTTAATCTGCGCCCCCCGTGGCGAGGACAGAACGGCTTGCCAGGTGTCGGCCCAATGGTTGAGCAACGGATGGTCGGCGTTGCTGAAATCGACCTTGGCCTCCCAGAACAACAGCATCCACATCGACCAATAGAACCCGTACTGGCTGTGGCTGATGACTTCCAGGCCGGCATCCCTGACCATCGCCTTGAACTGCTCTTCGCTGATGATGCGAATGTGGTTGGGCTTCTGGAAATACTCCGGCGCGGCGATGTCTTTTTGCAGGTCTTCGGAACTCGGGTGTGGAACGCTGAGCAAATACAGCGCCCCGGGCTTGCCGACCCGCACCAGTTCGGCGAGGAACTGTGCCGGATCGTCGACGTGCTCGATAACCTCGGTGGACACCACCCGGGTCGCGGTCGCGTCGGCAATCGGCAGCGGATTGCAGTCCGTGACGTGGCACTCGATGCCCCGCGCCGGCGTGTCGCTCAAGCGCTGACGAGTCGCTTCGACCTTGGCTGCGTCGATGTCGGCAATAATGATCTTCGCCCCGCGCATGCCGCAGAAATGCACGTTGCCCCCGTCACCGCAGCCCACATCCAGCAACGTGTCCTCGGGGCTGACCGGGAAACCGGTGAATAGCTCACCGGTTTGCTGGTTGAACCAGCCGCTGAGCATCGCGTCGTGCAGGCCGAGCATGTACGGGTCGACTTTCTCGGACACCGAGGTTGCTGGCATCAGCGGCTGCGCGGCAGCGGACGTGCCCGCCGTGAGTTTCTTCAAAAGGCTCAGCATGAGGTGGCTCCAGAGGATGGAAGGACTGATGGGGACATACGCAAGCGTTGCACCAGATGGGCACCCCGGTTGCGCAAGGGCAGCTCGATGAATCGGTAGTTGAGTTCACTCAGCAGCACGATCAGGGTCATGGCGCAAAACAGCGCCAGTGCCGGCTGCATCGCCACGTCCTGCCAACCGACGGGCGCGAAACGAAACCAGCCTTCGCGCACGGCAAAGAACGCCGGAATGTGAATCAGGTAAATGCCATAGGAACGGGCGCCCAACCAGACCAGTATTTGCTTGAGCTTGCCCTTGGGCAGCAGGTAATCGCGATTGTAGGAAGCGATCCAGACCAGCGCCGCACACAGCATGGCAATCGCTGCGATGCGATAGCTCGCCAGGTTGAACGGTGTGCTCGCCAGCACGCTCAGTGCAGCCCCCAGCCCGATCAAAATCAACAGGCCTGACCAACGACGGCGCAACAATCGTGGCTCCCAGGTCAGATAGCTCGGCCTTGAGCTCCACATCGCCAGCAACACGCCCAATGCCAGGGCATCGGTCCTGATACTCATCAACAGCGCTGAACGCCAAGTGAAGAGCTGCACGGCAACCAAGGCCAGCAACACCCACACCAACCGCTTGCGGCAGACGAGGATCAGTAATGGCAGCAGCAGGTAGAACTGCTCTTCAAGGGACAGGCTCCAGTAAACGAAGCTGGCACCGTATTCGAAGCGCATGAAGCTTTCAGCGAAGCGCAAATTGGCAAACTGCAGAAAGCCCGCCAGCGTCGCCTGCAGATTGGCCTGCACCGTGCCAAAGGCACCCGAATGATTGAAAAACAGTGCACCCAATAACATCAGCAGCAGCCACAACCAAGCGGATGGCAACAGACGAAAGGCCCGGCGAATCCAGAAATCGCGGGTTTCCAGCCAGAAGGCCTGCGGTGTCTGGCAACCACGCAGCAGCGGAATCAAGCCTCGGGCGATGACAAACCCGGAGATGACAAAAAACAGGTCCACACCCCACCAGAATTGCCCATGGGCCGTGCCCGACTCGAAACCCGGCAGCCCACCCGGAAATGGCATGGTTTGCAGGTGATGCACCAGCACGCCAAGCACAGCGATCCCGCGCAACAACTCGATGTCGAGAATCCGTCGACTGCTCATGGCGCAGTCCCGGCCTTTGAATCGGTCGCCATCGGTTTACGTGCAATGATCACCTGACTCTTGGGCATGAACTGATCGAGCATCTGCTTGATCGCCAGTCCATTGGGTTGCGCCAGCAGGTCTTGCCAGGTTTTCGCCCAGCTCTCCATCAGTGGCGGATACGGCGCCTGAATCCGGTCACGTACCGCGCCGCCCAGGTCGCGACCGGCTGCGCGCTCGCTGGCCCAGAAGAAAATCATGCCCATCACCCAGAAAAATCCGGTGGCCTGACGATGCTCGATCACCAGGCCGGCGTCCTCCACCAGCGCGGCGAAGCGTTCCGGGGTAAAAATCTGTACGTGATTGGGCGACTGGAAATAGCTGGCCGGGGCGATGCCCTGTTGCAAATGCTCGCCCACCGGTGCCGGCACGCTCAGCAGATACTGCGCACCCGGACGGCCCATGCGCACCAACTCGGCCATGAACGGCTCGGGCTGGTCGATGTGTTCGAGCACTTCCATGCACACGACTTTGCTCGCGCAGCCATCGGCGAGCGGCAATGGCAGGCTATTGCTGACCAACCCCAGGCTTGGCTTGTCCGTCTGCGCGTCCACTTGCCGGGCCAAGTCTCGGACCTTGTCATGTTCACTGTCAGTAAAAATCACCGACGCGCCCTGACGTACCGCAAACAGCGTCGCAACGCCCTCACCGCAACCGACATCCAGCAAAGTGTCGTCCGCGGTGATCGCAAAGCCCTTGAGCAATTCGCCGCTGTCGTTCAAAAACCAGCCATCGAGGATGGCGTCGTGCAAGCCGACATCGCGCGGCGATACGCTGTCTTGCGCAACCGGTGCAGGCACAGCTTTGGGTTCCGCTACCGGACGCAGCCGCCTCATCAATGCGCGGATCATGCCTCGGGGGTTTCCACGGCAGCCGCAGAGCGGGTTTCGAATAGCCGGGCAAGGAATTCTTTCAGACGCTGTTCAGCGGTTGCCTGGCTGCAAAAGTTTTGCAGGCTGGTCACCGCGTGGGCGGACATCCTTGCATAGCGTTGCGGGTCGTCTTTGGCCACGTCATAGCTGGCCCGATAGGCCGTGCATAACGAGGCCCAGTTGGTGATGTAGCGCAGGGTGCGAAACGCCTTTCGCGGGTCGTGGGGCCAGGCCGTCAGCTCATCCGTGGAGTCGATGAGGAAAGCATTGTCGGCGTCCAGATAATCGATCATCGCCGTGGTGCGCGGCGCCACTGCCGGCTTGCCGCATGACATGAACTCCATCAGCGGCAGGCACTGGCCTTCGCCGTAGGACGTATTCACCACGTAACTCGTGGCCTGCACCAGACGTTCGTAGTCCGCATCCGCGAGGTAGCCGTAAATCAACACGATACGGCAGCGGTAGGACTGGTTTTTGTACAAGTGATGAAGGATATCGGTCAGCGCTTCTTCGGCATCGTGGTGCGTCAGTTTGAGCACCAGCGTGGCGTCTTCTACCTCGCGGAAGGTCACGCAAAAGGCACTCAGCATGTCTTCCCAATTCTTGCGCCCGTCGCCGGGATTGAACACCGAGGTGTAGATCACACCGTCGAGCACTAGCTCCTGTTCACCAGCGGGCGCGTGAAAGTCGATGCCCTTGCCGGCACGCAAATGCGCAGGACCAAAGGCCCGCAGATCAAGTTGGCGACTGTCCGCCAGCAAGCCTTTGATCTTCAATCGCACCTGGCGGGCCAATGGCTGACGCTGCAATTGCGCACCGCGTGCAGCAAAGCGATCCCACACCGGTGCCGGTACCGCGACGATCGGATAGTCGGCGCCCATGGCTTCGCGCACGGCATTGACGGTGTAGCTGGAATGGGTGATTGCCGCACCGCTCGCGCGCAATACCGTGCGCCAGTCATTACGCGGTTCACCGGCGAACGGCTCATTGGGAATGGTGCTGAATTCCCACGCAAACACTGCCAGGGTCGGACAGGCAAAATGAACCGGCGTGCGATGCGGTGGCGAGAACGACAGGAACACGCAGTCTTCGCCACGGGACAGACAGTCGAGGTACAGGGCGTCGACTTCGGTCTGTGGATCGCTGACCTCCACTACCCGTCCCAGTCGCTCCAGCACCGGTCGATACTCTTTGAGCACGAAGTAGTAGCTGTATTCCGAACGGCCCAGGTTCTGGGCAATGGTCCGCTGGTTGGTTTCTGAATAAATGATGATCAGCATGAGGCGTTATCCGTGACGGTCGCTGCCGACACACCGTGTGGCGCCAGCCCGAAAAAGTCCGCCAAGCGTTGTTGCACTGGAGCGAAGGCGCAGTAATCGTGCATGCGCTCGACCGCGGAGTGAGACATCTGCTGATACTCCAGCGGCTGTTCCTTGGCGATCCGGTAGCTGTTTTCGTAGGCCGTTTTCAACGACCCCCAGTCCGGTCGATAACGCAGGGTCCGATAGATGATGCGGGTGTCCTGAGGCCAGATGGTCAGCTCTTCGCTGGACTTGACCACAAACGCCACGCGCTCATCGATGTAATCCTCCATGGCCGTGTGATCCGGCGCGATCACCGGTTTGCCGCTGGCCATGAACTCCATCAGCGGCAGGCACAAACCTTCGCAACGCGAGGCGTTGACGTAATAACTCGCCGCCTCATAGAGCCGGGAATATTGCGGATCGTCCAGGTAACCGTGCATCACCACCACCCGGCAGGCGAACGGGGACAGTTGCGCCAGCAAGGTCATCAACTCGGTGTAATAGGACGACAGATCGTTCTGGGTAATCTTCAGCACCAGTGTGGCGTCCGCAGTGTCCCGGAACGCCCAGCAGAATGCGCTGATCAGTTGATGCCAGTTCTTGCGCCCGTCCTTGGGATTGAACACGGTGACGTAGACCACGCCGTCGACTTGGGTCTGGACTTGGTCCGTAGTGTCTGGCAGGTCCACCGGTGCCGGTACATGGACCGGCACCGACTGCGGACCGGCAATGGCCGGGAAGTATTTTGCGAGCCTGGAATGAGTCGGGGCGGAAAACAGATCGCGAATCCCCTCCCAGTACCACTGGCTCAGAAAATGAGTGCGATGGACCGGCACCGGTTGCGCCTTGCCCAAGTCCAGCGCCCACAGACGCAAGTAGTGCCTGGCGATGACGAAGCGGCGCTTCAGGGTCAGCGGCGGCGGGCGCAAGGCCTCGAGTTCCGCCTGTTGCTCAGGGGTCAGCGGCGGTGGAATCAGCGAGTCGGCGGACAGCCCCAGCGTACGGGTATCGAGGATGCAGCCTTTGATGTCGAGGATCGAACCGGCATTGACCGGCACACTGGTATGACGGCTACGGATGGCCGCGAAGTTTTCCCACAACGGCGTCGGCAAGACCAACACCGGAAAGTCTTCGCCCATGGCCCGACGGATCGCCCGGGCAGTATGACTGGAGAGCGTAATCACCCGGCCCTGGCGCGCCAGCATGCGGGTCCAGTCCTGCTGTGGATCGTTGTCCCACTGCTCATCGGGAATCGAATCGAACTCCCAGGCCACCACGCACATTGTCGGGCACTCAAGATCGTTCGGGGTTTTCTGCGGCGGGGTGAAGGACAGGAACAGACTGCTTTCGCCGGCGGCACGCAGTTGCCTGTAGAGAGGATCGACTTCGGCGGTGGAGGACACCACATGCACCCGCCCAAGGCTTTCGAGCACCGGGCGATAAGCCTTGAGCACGAAGTAGTAACTGTATTCGGGACGACCGAGGCTCTGGCTGATGGAACTGTCGTTGACGTCCGAGTAAAGAATAAAATTCATGGCATCCCACGATGAAGCCGCCATCCCGGCAACCTCACTCTATGACGGCAAAGCCACGGATCGAGTCGGTGTGTCGTCCTCGTCTATAGTCTTCATGCCCGTCTACGTTCTTGTTTTAGTGGTCAGTTTCGCGGCGTTGCAGAACAACCCTGCCGAACCCTGGGCGATCGTGACGAGGGGCATTCTAAACACATCCGTTAAGGGTTCGTGAACCGCTCGGCGAGAATAAATAGACCTGCGAAAACGAGAACTGACCGGTCACGGTGGGACTTATTGAAATTGCTGCGCAATTGGCACAGATTGGCTACCAAACAACTACAACAACGACTTCGCCTGTCTTCCTACGAAGGTTTTTCTTCGGTCTGACAGACTTTCCCTAAAGCCTGCGGGAAATGGCAGAAGTTCAGAATTGAGGGGACCGCTGCTTGAAAAAGCGTCTGTTCGTAACGGGTCTGAGTGGATTCGTAGGACAACACATCCAATCTCGTCTGAAGGCTGATGCCTCGGAATGGGAACTGCTGCCTGCCCCTTCCCGTTACGATCTCGTACAGCCAGAAAGCCTTGAAGGCCTGTGGCCGGAGATGCCCGACGCGGTCATTCATCTGGCCGGCCAGACCTTCGTTCCCGAAGCCTTTCGTGATCCGGCACGTACGCTGAATATCAATCTGCTGGGCACCCTTAACCTGCTTCAAGCCCTCAAAGCCCGTGGCTTCGCCGGTACGTTCCTGTACGTAAGCTCCGGTGACGTCTATGGCCAGGTCAATGAAACCGATCTGCCCATCACCGAACGCCAGCCACCCTGCCCGCGCAATCCTTATGCCGTGAGCAAACTGTCGGCGGAGTTCCTGAGCCTGCAATGGGGCCTGAGCGAAGGCTGGCCGGTGCTGGTCGCTCGCCCGTTCAACCACATCGGCACCGGGCAGAAGGACAGCTTCGTCATCGCCAGCGCTGCGCGGCAGATCAGCCGAATCAAGCAAGGCCTGCAAACACCGCAACTGGAAGTCGGTGACATCGACGTCACTCGCGATTTCCTCGATGTGGGCGACGTGGTGTCGGCCTACTTCGCCTTGCTGGAAAAAGGCATTTCGGGACAGGTCTACAACATTTGCTCGGGGCGCGAGCAGAGCATTCGCAGCTTGATCGAACAGCTGGGGAATCTCGCCCAGGTCGATATGCAACTGATTCAGGATCCGGCGCGTCTTCGCCGCGCGGATCAGCGTCGCGTTTGTGGCAGCCATGCCAAGCTTGCCCAGACCACAGGATGGACGCCTGAAATCACAACACAACAATCCTTGCGGGCGATCCTGTCCGACTGGGAGAAGCGAGTACGACAAGAATGACAAAAAGTGCATTGATCACAGGGATCACCGGTCAGGACGGCGCCTATCTGGCCAAGTTGCTGCTCGACAAAGGTTATAAAGTCCATGGCCTGGTGGCGCGGCGCAGCAGCGATTCACGTTGGCGACTGCGCGAGACGGGGATCGAGGGCGATATCGTCTATCTGGATGGCGATATGGCCGATGCCTGCTCGGTACAGCGCGCCGTAATCAAATCGGCACCGGATGAGGTTTACAACCTGGCGGCGCAAAGCTTTGTCGCCGCCTCCTGGGATCAACCGGTGACCACCGGCATCGTCGACGGCCTGGGCGTGACTCACCTGCTCGAAGCGATCCGTCAGTTCAGTCCGCACACCCGTTTCTATCAAGCGTCCACCAGCGAAATGTTTGGCTTGATTCAGGCCGAGCAGCAGGACGAAAACACGCCGTTTTATCCGCGCAGCCCTTACGGCGTGGCCAAACTCTATGGCCACTGGATCACGGTGAACTATCGCGAAAGCTTCAACCTGCACGCCAGCAGCGGGATCCTGTTCAACCACGAATCACCGCTGCGCGGCATCGAGTTCGTGACCCGTAAAGTCACCGACGCCGCCGCCCGCATCAAACAGGGCAAACAGCAGGAGCTGCGCCTGGGCAACATCGACGCCAAACGCGATTGGGGCTTCGCTGGCGACTATGTCGAAGCCATGTGGCTGATGCTGCAACAGGACACGCCTGACGATTATGTGGTCGCCACCGGGGTGACCACCACCGTGCGCGAAATGTGCCGCATCGCCTTTGATCACATTGGCCTCAACTACCGCGACTACGTGAAGATCGACCCGGCGTTTTTCCGCCCGGCCGAGGTAGAAGTGCTGCTTGGCAACCCGGCCAAGGCCCAGCGCGTACTGGGCTGGAAGCCAAAAACCGATCTGGACACCTTGATCCGCATGATGATGGATGCGGACATGAAACGCGTTGCCAAGGAGTAGGCCATGCTGATTCCCGTGATTCTCTCCGGCGGTGCCGGGACTCGTTTGTGGCCGGTGTCCCGCGAAGGCCATCCCAAGCCGTTCATGACCCTGCCCGACGGTCAGTCGCTGCTGAGCAAGACCTATCGGCGTGCGGCAGGCTTGCTCGATGGCTGGGGCGATATCGTCACGGTGACCAACCGCGACTATTACTTCCAGAGCAAGGATCATTATCAGGAGGCGCGCCTAGAGCGCCATCGCGGGCATTTTCTGCTTGAGCCGACGGGCCGCAATACGGCCCCGGCCATCGCGGCGGCCGCCCTTTCGCTACAAGCCCTGCACGGCGACGAAGCGATCATGGTGGTGATGCCCGCCGATCATCTGATTCTCAACGAAGACGCCTTGAAAAGCGCGGTCGAGCACGCCGTGGCGCTGGCCAAATCTGGTCATCTGGTAACGTTCGGCGTCGTGCCGACAGCCCCGGAAACCGGCTTCGGCTACATCGAAACCGGTGCCCCGCTGGACGACAAAGGCGCCGCCAAGGTGCAACGCTTCGTCGAGAAACCCGACCTGCAAACCGCCACGCATTATCTGGAGAGCGGTAACTTCCTGTGGAATTCGGGGATGTTCTGCTTCTCGATCGCCACGCTGCTGGCCGAGCTGCACCTTCACGCCCCCGCACTACTTGAACAAGCTCGGGCCTGCATGGCGGCCAGTGCGCCGGTGGAAACCGGCGGTTGCCTGCAACAGGAACTGTCGCCAACGCACTTCGCCGACATCACCGACATCTCCATCGACTACGCCTTGATGGAGCGCTCCGACAAAGTGGTCGTGGTGCCAGCCTCTTTCGACTGGAGCGACATCGGTTCCTGGGGCGCCGTGGCGGCACTGGTGCCGGCCGATGCACAGAACAATCGCGCCAGCGGCGATGCGATCTTCATCGACAGCCACAACAACTTCATCCAGAGCGAAGACCGGTTGGTCGCCGCAGTGGGTGTGGATAACCTGATCATCATCGACACCGCCGACGCGGTGCTGGTCGCCCATGCCGACCGCGCCCAGGATGTGCGCCGGGTGGCCCGGCAGCTCAAGGATGAAAAGCACGAAGCCTATCGTCTGCACCGCACAGTCAGCCGACCTTGGGGCACCTACACCGTGCTCGAGGAAGGTCCGCGCTTCAAGATCAAACGTATCGTGGTCAAACCCGGGGCCAAGTTGTCGTTGCAGATGCACCACCACCGCAACGAACACTGGGTGGTGGTCGAAGGCATGGCCAAGGTCACCAACAACGGTTCCGGTTCGCACCTGGTGGCCAAGAACGAGTCGACGTTCATTGCCGCCGGGCACAGGCACCGTCTGGAAAACCCCGGCGTGATCGACCTGGTCATCATCGAAGTGCAAAGCGGTGAATACCTGGGGGAGGACGATATCGTTCGCTTCGAAGACCAATACGGCAGGACGGTTTGAATGCTGCTTTCCCTGTATCGCTCGCTGTGGAGCTATCGAGGTTTCATCCTCGGTAGCGTCAAGCGAGAGTTTCAATCGCGTTATCGTAATTCGCTGTTCGGTGCCCTGTGGACCGTGCTCAATCCGCTGTCGATGATCGTCGTCTACACGGTGATTTTTTCCCACATCATGCGCGCACGCTTGCCGGGTGTGGATGACGGTATGGCCTACAGCATCTACCTCTGCGCCGGGTTGCTGACCTGGGGCCTGTTCTCGGAAATCACCCTGCGCAGCCAGAACATGTTTCTGGAAAACGCCAACCTGCTGAAGAAAATCAGCTTCCCGAGAATCTGCCTGCCGGTGATCGTGCTGTTCAATGCCGGCATCAACTTCGCAATCATCATCGGGCTATTCCTGGGCTTTCTGCTGATCACCGGGCGCTTGCCGGGCATGGCCCTGCTGGCGTTGCTGCCGCTGATCGCGCTGCAAGTCATGTTCTGCGCCGGGCTGGGGATGATCCTCGGTGTGCTGAACGTGTTCTTTCGCGACGTCGGGCAATTCTTCGGCATCTGCCTGCAATTCTGGTTCTGGCTGACCCCGATCGTGTACCCGCTGAGCATCCTGCCCGAGTGGGTCCAGCGGCTGTTGCAACTCAACCCCATGACCAACCTGATCGGCAGCTACCAGAACCTGTTCCTCTACGGCCAATGGCCGGTCTGGAGTTCGCTGCTGCCAATTTTCGTGATCGGTGTGTTGTTCTGCGTGATCGGGCTGCGGCTGTTTCGTCAGCGGGTCGGCGAAATGGTGGATGAACTCTGATGGGACACATACGCGTGACCGGCCTGGGCAAGGCCTACAAGCAATACCCCACACGCTGGAGCCGACTGGCCGAGTGGTTGATCCCGTTTTCGCCGATCCGCCATCGCCAGCACTGGGTGCTGCAAGACGTGGCATTCGAAATCGCTCCCGGTGAAGCGGTGGGCATCGTCGGGGTCAACGGTGCCGGCAAAAGTACCTTGCTGAAGATGATCACCGGCACCACCCAACCCACCTGTGGACAGATCCAGCTCGAAGGCCGCGTCGCCGCCCTGCTGGAACTGGGCATGGGCTTTCACCCGGATTTCACCGGCCGGCAAAACGCGGTCATGGCCGGGCAATTGCTGGGCATGCAGGTCGAAGAAATCGAAACCCTGATGCCGGAAATAGAACACTTCGCGGAAATCGGCGAAGCCATCGACCACCCGGTGCGCACCTATTCCAGCGGCATGCAGATGCGCCTGGCGTTCAGCGTGGCCACCGCGAGGCGCCCGGATATCCTGATCGTCGACGAAGCGTTGTCGGTGGGCGACGCCTACTTCCAGCACAAAAGCTTCGAACGCATCCGCAGCTTTCGCAGGGCCGGCACCACATTGCTGATCGTGTCCCACGACCGCTCGGCGATTCAGTCGATCTGCGACTCGGCGATTCTCCTGGAGAACGGCCGCATGGCCATGCATGGCAAGCCCGAAGCCGTCATGGACTACTACAACGCCCTGCTCGCCGAGCGCGAAGGCCAGACGGTGCGTCAGGAAATGCTCGCGGACGGCCAGGTGCAAACCGTTTCCGGCACCGGTGAAGCCGGGATCCTCAGCGTGCGCATGCTCGATGAGCGCGAACGTGCCATCGATGCCGCCGAAGTCGGCCAGCCGGTAGTGCTTGAGGTGCAAGTCGAAGTGCGCCAGGACATCGAACGCCTGGTGCTGGGTTTCATGATCAAGGATCGCCTGGGCCAGGCCATGTACGGCATCAATACCCATCGTCAGGACCTCGCCCTCACCGATCTGCAGGCCGGCGAGCGGCTGACCTACCGCTTTGCCTTCGTCATGGGCCTGGGCAAGGGCAACTATTCCGTGGCCCTGAGCCTGTCGCGACTGGACTCGCACCTGGACCGCAATTTCGAGTGGCGCGACTACGGCCTGGTGTTCCATGTGATCAACAACCGACACGAAGACTTCGTCGGCTGTTCGTGGCTGGGGGCGAAAACCACCATCACTCGCGCGGCCGAATCGATTGTTTCGGAGCGCACGCCATGACCCGTCTACTGGTGGAGTGCACGTACGTGTTCCAGCACCCCAAGGTCAATTCGGGCATTCAGCGGGTGGTGCGCAACGTCATCAATCAGTTGCCTGAACGCGTCGATGGCGTTGAGTGCATCCCGGTGGTGATGCTCAAGGGCAAGCTCTACCGGGTGTTGAGTCTGGCCCCTTTGGACACACCGCTTTTCAATGGGCTGATGGAGTTCGGTGGGCGCCTGGAGCGATTGGCCCATCGTTTCTGGCAACTGCACCAGCGCCTCGACAAACGCTGCACCTCGCGATGGACCCGGCGCGCGCTGTACGCGGCTTACCGCCTCACGGCGCTGGCGGGTTTCAGCGTACCGCTGCGCCTGATTGATCAGATCAATCAATATCAACTGCCCAAACGTTGCTCGCCGCTGCAGCATCAACCGGGTGATCAACTCGTGTTGCTGGATTCGTCCTGGCACGCCGATTTCTTCCCGTTGGCCGAACAACTCAAACGCGAAGGCGTGGGCATTGTCTCGGTCATCTACGACCTGATTCCCCTGACCCACCCGCAGTTCTACGACACGCGACTGGTGCAGATTTTCAACGAGTGGTTCGACTGGATCGCCAAAACCGCCGACGGCTACGTGGCGATTTCCGCCACGGTGCGCGATCAGGTGCGCGATGAATTGCATCGTCGTGTCGGTCCTGCCAAAGCCGATACCTTGTGGTTCGACTACTTTCACCTGGGCTCGGAGCTGGACCTGCGCGAAGAAACCGCCGCTGTCGAAACACGCCTGACCAGGCTGTTCGATACCCCCGAACCGGTGTTCCTGATGGTCAGCACCATCGAGCCGCGCAAGAACCACGACTACTTGCTGGACGCCTTCGAACTCGCCTGGGCCGCAGGCTCCACTGCCCGTCTGTGCATCGCTGGGCGCATTGGCTGGAAATGCGATGCCCTGCTCGCCCGGGTGCGCAATCACCCGGAGCTGAACAGGCGGTTGTTCATGTTTAACGACCTGAGCGACACCAGCCTCGAACATGCCTATTCCCACGCCAGTGCGCTGGTGTTTCCGTCCTACGTCGAAGGCTTCGGCCTGCCACTGGTAGAAGCCATGCAGCGCGGTTTGCCGGCCATGGGCAGTGACATCCCGGTCTTCCGCGAAATAGGCGGCGAGTTCATGGCGTACTTCGATCTGGCCGAACCACAAAACCTGGCCGATCTGGTTGCCCGATTCGAGAGCAGCAAACAATTCCCGGCCGCCCGCGATGTGGCGGACTGGCGCTGGATTGGCTGGCGTGAAGCCAGTGCGCAACTGGCCGAACGAACCCTGCGCAACCTCGTGGAAACACCCGTCGTGCAAGAGAGGCAACATGCGAATTGCCCTTAACGCCCGAATTCTCCAGGCCCCGCGCACCGGCATAGGCCATTACGTCGCCGAACTGGTGAATGCCCTGGCCGGTGAGCCCGATGTCGAGTTGTCGCTGTTCCATGGCTGGGGCTGGAGTTCTTCGCTACCCGATGCTGCCATGCCGGGCTACTCGCGACTGACGCCGTTGCTGCGGCAGATACCGGGGGCGTATCAGGCTCGACGCTGGCTGGCGCAGAAACGCTTTGATCAAGGCCGCGCGCAGGCGATCGACCTTTATCACGAACCCAGTCTGTGGCCGTTGTCGTTCGACGGCCCGACGGTCATCACCCTGCATGACCTGACACACCTGCACTATCCCGAGACGCAACCACCGGCGCGCCTGCGAGAAATCGAGCGGCGACTGGCCGATGGCGTGCAACAGGCGCAGCTGATTCTCACCGACTCGCAGTACATTGCCGACGAGGCTCAAGCCTGGTTCGCATTGCCGGCCGAGCGTTTTGTAGTTGCCCCGCTGGGCGTGGCTGCACGTTTCCACCCACGCGAGCCCGAGGCCATCGATGCGATGCTCAAGGCCCACGGGGTCGAGATGCGGGATTATTTTCTCTGCGTCGGCACGCTGGAACCACGCAAGAACCTGACCCTGGCCCTGCGCGCCCACGCCCAACTTCCGGAAGTATTACGTCAGCGCTTTCCGTTGTTGATCGTGGGCATGGCTGGCTGGCAACGCGAACAATTCAGCGATGAGCTGCGCCGGGCATTGGCCAATGGTCATGTGTGTTTGCTCGGTTATCTGCCCGACGAGCAGGTCGCGCAGCTGTTGGCAGGCGCCCGGGCGCTGATTTTCCCGTCGCGCTATGAAGGCTTTGGTCTACCTGTGCTGGAGGCAATGGCCAGCGGCACGCCGGTCATCCTGACCCGACGTTCGGCCATGCCCGAAGTCGCAGGCGTTGCGGGCAACTATATTGAACCTGACGATCCAGACGGGTTGCGCGATGCCATGCGCCGTCTGATCGACGATCAAACACATTGGCAGGCATGCTCGAACGCCGGATTGCAGCAGGCAAGGCTATTTTCCTGGGAGCGCTGCGCGAAGATCACCGCCCGCGCCTACCGCCAGGCTATGGGAGGTTGAATGCGAGTTCTTCATTTTTTCAAGACGTACCTGCCTGACTCGGTCGGCGGGATCGAACAAGTCATCTTCCAGTTATGTGAAAGCGGCGCCCAGCATGGCATTGAAAGCCAGGTGTTGACCCTCAGTGCCGATCCGACACCACCGGTGGTGCAACTGGGGCAGCACGAAGTCCATCGGGCCAAACTCGACATTCAGTTCGCTTCCACAGGCTTTTCTTACAGCGTCTTCAAACAATTTCGCGAAATGGCCGCTGAGGCGGACGTGGTCAATTACCACTTCCCGTGGCCGTTCATGGACCTGGTGCATTTCTTCAGCGCCATGAACAAACCCAGCGTAGTGACCTACCACTCGGACATCATTCGCCAGAAACACCTGCTCAAACTTTACCGGCCACTGATGAACCGCTTCCTCGCCAGCGCTGACCGAATCGTCGCCGCGTCCCCCAACTATCTGCACACCAGTGATGTGTTGCAGCAGTTTCAGGACAAGACCCGAGTCATTCCCTATGGCCTGAACAAGGCCGGTTATCCACAGGCCGATAACGAACGCATGGACCATTGGCGGCAAAAGCTTGGGGATAAGTTTTTCCTCTTCGTTGGCGTGATGCGCTATTACAAAGGCCTGCACATTCTGCTCGACGCCTTGAAAGACGTGGATTACCCGGTGGTAATCGTCGGCGCCGGGCCGCTGGAAGCCGAACTGCACGCCCAGGCCGCAGCGTTGGGTTTGCGCAATATTCACTTTCTGGGGCGTCTTGGCGACGAAGACAAAGTCGCGCTGCTGCAACTGAGTTACGCCATCGTATTTCCGTCGCACCTGCGCTCCGAAGCGTTCGGCATTTCGCTGCTCGAAGGCGCGATGTACGGCAAACCGATGATCTCCAGCGAAATCGGCACCGGCACCAGCTACATCAACATCCACAACGAAACCGGGCTGGTGGTGCCGCCGAGTCATCCACAGGCATTTCGTGAAGCCATGCGCACACTCTGGGAAAACCCGACGCTTGCAGCCGAAATGGGCGTGAAGGCAGAGGCGCGTTATCGGCAGTTGTTCACGGCGGAAGAAATGGGTCGCAAGTGGACGACGTTGTACGAAGAACTGCTGGAAGAAAAATCCCTGTCCTACGCATAACTCATGTGGGAGCGGGCTTGCTCGCGAAGGCGATTTATCATTCAACACTTGTGTTGTCTGACACTCCGCTTTCGCGAGCAAGCCCGCTCCCACATTAAATCAGCTGTGTGGCGCAGGTTTTGGTATGGCAACGTTATCCAGCATCCGGTTCACCGCCAGTTCTGCCAGCATGACGATCTGTTGAATCGCCATCGCCGTGTGCCGGTGCGGCCCTTCCAGATACCCCGCACACACTGGCCTGGGCCAACGATTCACAGGTGTGGGCCAACAGGTCTTCGTCTTTGATATCCGGCGCAACCATATACATCGTGCTCGGCTTGCGGGCCATGGGGGATTTGAGGGCAGAGGGGTTGAGGTAGTGATCGAGCGCGCGGTTAGCGGCTTCGTGAAGTTTTTTTGAATCGAGGGATTCGTAGGGGGAAACGTCGTCGGTTTCTGGGGGATTCGGTGTTGCTTTGAACATGGTGAAACTCCATTCGAGGACTGGAGTTCGCCAACACTGCGACCAAGCAGAAGGGTGGCGAACCGTACGCGGGTTGGTCGACCAGGGAATGGAACCCGGCAGGGACTAAGCCCTCCCACGCACAGCTCGCCATGAAGCAAGCATAAAAGTGCGCCATTCTAAACCTGGGCGACCAAACCCGATCACTGAATTTGCAGCGACCCCCAAAGCCTATCCCCCCGACTTCTGACACGACAACCGCTAGAACTTGTCGGAATCGTCCTTCAGAACAGCCAAATCTGTAGGATATTCGCAATTGTTTTCAGGCCAGCTGAGATCAAATGTGGGAGCGGGCTTGCTCGCGAAGGCTGTTTAACATTCAACATGGAAGTTGTCTGACGCACTGCTTTCGCGAGCAAGCCCGCTCCCACAGGGGATTTTCCCTGTTGTCTGGTTCAGTTACAGATCCAACACCAACGCCGCAAACCCTGAGCCGGAATCGCGCAAAAAATCAGCACCTGTCCGTTATCCGGTCCTGCCATCGGCGGCTGTGGATAACTCACCTGACCGCTGATCAACCGGGTTTTGCGGATGCATTCGCCTGCGCCCAAGTCCCGGTCAGCAAACTGGTGGGTGACACGCCGTCAAAGCGCCAGCGCAAGGCCAGTGCCGCGGGCCGTCGCACCACGCGCTCCACCTCGAATGTCCACAACCGCTCGGCCCCTTGAAAAGCTTCGACCTGCGGGCCTTCGAGGATGATTTGCGTGCGACCGCTGAGGTGCAGCAAGTCACCCGAATCGAAATCGATGAACAGCAAACCGGCTCGAGGATTGATCAGCAGATTGCCCAACGTATTGAAGAACAGGTTGCCGGCGAAGTCCGGGATGGTCAGGCGATTGCCTTCTACCTGGACGAAACCGGCCTGGCCACCCCGGTGAGAAACGTCCACCGAGCGTTGGCCATCGACGTCCACATAACTGGCGACAAAGAAGGTATCGGCGCCGGCAATCATGGCTTTGGCTGCGTCATCCAGCCCGTTGAGGTGCTGCGCGACACGGGTCGCCGGATCCGCCAAGGGCACCGAGCGAAATTGGCGCAATTGAATGTATTTCGGGCAATTGCCGAAAGATTGCTGCACCGTCACCTCAAAGCCGCTCGCTGTCACAGCGCCAACTCGGCCATTGAGACGGTTGCGACGTCGCGTGTGCAGTTCGATACCGAGCAGACCGATCGCCGCTCCCTCTTGCAATTGCGCGGGGTCGTCGTGGCCAGGCAAGCTGCCAAACTGCAACAGCGCAGGCTCCGGAGAATGGGCAAAACCTGGCGCCCCTTCCAGAATGCTGGCCCAAGGGTTGCCGTCAGCATCCACCGCGCCGTACAGCATGAATGGCAGTTGCTGATAGAAGGTGCGGTGCTGATCCGGCATCTCGCTGCGAATCACCCTACGACCTAACTCCTCCATTCGCTCGGCGACACCCACATGAGCCTGCAACTGTGTCTCGCCTGCGTGCCAAGGTGAACGTTCCATAACGGCTTCTCCCCTGCGCTCATCGCGCATCAAGAACAGCCCGACTGAGGCGGGCTGTGAACATCAGGCAGTTTTTTGCAAACCGGCGACGGTGCGTGGCATGCCGACAAACCCTGGCAAGGCTTCAACCCGTGTCAGCCAGGCCCGAATGTTGGGGTAGTCATCCAGCGACACATTGCCTTCCGGGGCATGGGCGATGTAGCTGTACGCGGCGATGTCGGCGATGGTCGGCTCGCCACCGGCCAGATAGGGCGTTGCGCCCAGTTCCTGATCGATCACTTTGAGCCAGCTGTGGGCGTAAGCGATCACCTCTTGCGCGTTGTAAGGCGCACCAAATACGGTGATCAGCCTTGCCCTGCCCGGGCCGAAGGCAATCGGCCCGGCGGCGACCGACAACCAGCGCTGAACCTTGGCCGCACCGACCGGGTCGGTTGGCAGCCAGCGACCGTTGCCGTATTTCAGCGCAAGGTAGACCAGGATCGCGTTGGAATCGGCCAGCACCACGCCTTGATCATCAATCACCGGCACCTGCCCAAACGGGTTGAGCGCCAGAAAATCCGCTTGCTTGTGGGCGCCCTTGGCCAAATCGACGAAGATCAGCTCGGTCGGCAGTTGCAACAAAGACAGCATCAGCTCCACACGGTGTGCGTGGCCAGAGCGGGGGAAGTTATAGAGTTTGATCGCTTGCATGGTCGACTCCGCTGGGTGGTGGCGCCGTCCAGGAAGATCAGCGCCGATAGGGGGCCATCTTCCATCCGCAACCAAAACAACAGAATAACCAGCCAACGCAATACATTATTTCAGCCAGTGCAATAACTAACCATGCAGGGCCGGGTGTTCGCGCAGGACGTTCACCACGAAGTCCACAAAACTACGGACCCGCACCGGGGCTTTGCGCCCACCCTGGTAGACCACATGAATGGGCAATGGCGGCAGTTCGAAGTCAGCCAGAACGATTTCCAGCTCACCGGCCGCGACTTTGCTCGCCACTTGATACGACAGCACTCGAGTCAGTCCCAACCCCATGGCAGCGGCTGTGATAGCCGCCTGATTGGCGGTGACCACAAGGCGCGGTTCCAGACGAATGCTGATCGGCTCTCCCGCGTCAATGAACGGCCAACTTCTGTGCTGACCGATGGACGAGGTAGCGATGATCGGACCTGCGCTTAAATCTGCAGGATGCCGGGGCCGACCATGGTCAGTCAGGAATCCAGGGGACGCGCAGATCACCCGCCGCACTTCGCCCACACGAATTGCATGTTGATTGCTGTCAGGCAACTCACCGATGCGCACAGCCACATCGATGCCCTCCTCGACCATGCTCACCACCCGGTCGACCAGTAGAGCGTTGATGCTGACTTCAGGAAATTGAGACAAGTAACCGACCATGACCGGCGTAACGAACAAATCACCGAACAACACCGGCGCCGTGATCGTCAATTGCCCACGGGGTTGGGCGTGGCTCCCGGCGGCCGAATCCTCCGCTTCCTGCACCTCGGTGAGAATTCTCCGACAATCCTCCAGATAACGCTGACCCGCCTCGCTCAAATGCACGCTGCGGGTGGTGCGTGTCAGCAATTGGGTGCCAATGCGCTTCTCCAGTGCCGCCACGGCGCGGGTGACACTGGCCGCCGACATCCCCAAACGCCGCGCCGCCGCCGAGAAGCCTTGTTCCTGGGCGACGGTGGCGAAGACTTGCATTTCCTGGAAGCGGTCCATCGGGCATGTCCTTTATTCAGATAAAAAAATCGCAACCATAGGCTGCGATTTTTACTGTTTCGATCACCTGTGGATAACTTATTCCACCGTCACCGACTTCGCCAGGTTACGCGGCTGGTCAACGTCAGTACCTTTCAATACGGCCACATAGTACGAAAGCAGCTGCAGCGGAATGGTGTAGAGAATCGGCGACAGAATGTCATGGATGTGCGGCATATGGACGACATGGGTACCTTCGCCATTGGTCATGCCAGCCTGCTCGTCGGCGAAGACGATCAGTTCACCGCCACGGGCGCGGACTTCCTGGAGGTTGGATTTCAACTTCTCCAGCAATTCGTTGTTCGGCGCCACAGTGACGACGGGCATGTCGTTATCCACAAGCGCCAACGGGCCATGTTTCAGTTCGCCCGCCGGGTAGGCTTCTGCGTGAATGTAGGAGATTTCCTTGAGCTTGAGGGCCCCTTCCATCGCCACCGGGAATTGCGCGCCGCGACCGAGGAACAGTGTGTGGTTCTTCTCGGCGAACAGCTCGGCGATTTTTTCCACGGTGCTGTCCATGGCCAGGGCTTCGCCCAAACGGGTCGGCAGGCGACGCAGTTCTTCAACCAGTATGGCTTCGACACCTTCGGCCAACGTACCGCGAACCTGACCCAGAGACAGGGTCAGCAACAGCAAGCCAACCAGTTGAGTGGTGAAGGCTTTGGTCGAGGCCACGCCGATTTCGCGACCGGCCTGGGTCAGCAGCGTCAGGTCCGATTCACGCACCAGGGAGCTGATGCCGACGTTGCAGATTGCCAGGCTGGCGAGGAAACCGAGCTCCTTGGCATTGCGCAGCGCGGCCAAGGTGTCGGCGGTTTCACCTGACTGGGAGATGCTCACGAACAGGGTGTCGGGCTGCACCACTACTTTGCGGTAGCGGAATTCGCTGGCGACTTCGACCTGACATGGGATGCCAGCCAGTTCTTCGAGCCAGTAACGGGCAACCATGCCGGCGTGATAGCTGGTGCCGCAGGCGACGATCTGTACATTGCGTACCTTGGCAAACAGCTCGGCAGCTTGGGGACCGAACGCCTCGACCAGCACTTGGTTTTGGCTCAGGCGACCTTCGAGGGTGCGCTGTACTACGACCGGTTGCTCGTGAATTTCCTTGAGCATGTAATGGCGGAATTCGCCCTTGTCAGCCGCTTCGGCTCCGTCACGGTACTGAACGCTTTCACGCTGGACGAGCGCGCCATCGATATCCCAGATCTGCACGCTGTCGCGGCGAATTTCGGCGATATCGCCTTCTTCCAGGTACATGAAACGGTCAGTGACCTGACGTAGCGCCAATTGGTCGGAAGCCAGGAAATTCTCCCCCATACCCAGACCGATCACCAATGGGCTGCCACTGCGGGCCGCCACCAGGCGATCCGGTTGAAGAGCGCTGATCACCGCCAGACCGTAAGCACCGTGCAATTCTTTGACGGTCGCTTTCAGGGCTACTGTCAGGTCGGGTTGCAGCTTGAGTTTTTCGTGCAGCAGATGCGCGATGACTTCAGTGTCAGTTTCCGACGTGAACACGTGGCCCAAAGCCTTGAGTTGCTCGCGCAGGGCTTCATGGTTCTCGATGATGCCGTTGTGCACCACCGCCAGATCGCCTGAGAAATGCGGGTGAGCATTGCGTTCACACGGCGCGCCGTGGGTCGCCCAGCGGGTATGGGCAATGCCCAGACGGCCGACCAGTGGCTCTTCGATCAGCGCCTGTTCCAGCTCGCTGACCTTGCCCGGACGACGCGTGCGCAAGAGCTTTTCATCATTGGTGTACACCGCCACACCGGCGCTGTCATACCCGCGGTATTCCAGACGTTTGAGGCCTTCGAGCAGGATAGCGGTAACGTTACGTTCTGCGACTGCACCGACAATTCCACACATGCTAGTTCTCCTGACTGACGGCGGCGCAAATCAAATTAATGCCGCGGGCCTGAATCTGATCGCGTGCCGCAAGTGGCAGACGATCATCGGTAATGAGGGTATGGACGCTGCTCCATGGCAGCTCCAGATTGGGAATTTTGCGGCCGATCTTGTCGGCCTCGACCATCACGATCACTTCGCGGGCAACCTCGGCCATGACACGGCTCAAGCCCAGCAATTCATTGAAGGTGGTGGTCCCGCGTACCAGATCGATGCCATCGGCACCGATAAATAGCTGATCAAAGTCATATGAGCGTAGTACTTGCTCGGCCACCTGACCCTGGAAGGACTCGGAATGCGGGTCCCAGGTCCCGCCGGTCATCAACAGCACCGGCTCGTGCTCGAGTTCGCTCAAAGCGTTGGCGACATACAGGGAGTTGGTCATCACCACCAGACCCGGTTGCTGACCGAGTTCAGGGATCATTGCAGCGGTGGTGCTGCCGCTGTCGATAATGATTCGCGCATGTTCGCGGATCCGCGTGACGGCGGCGCGGGCGATGGCCTGCTTGTATTTGGAAACCGGTTGGCCGAGATCGGCGACCAGTTCCTGAGGCATGGTGACCGCCCCACCATAACGACGCAGCAACAGACCGTTGCTTTCAAGTGCGGCCAAGTCCTTGCGAATCGTAACTTCCGACGTTTCGAAGCGCTTGGCCAACTCATCCACACTGACTTCCCCCTGCTCATTGAGCAAGGCGAGGATGTTGTGGCGGCGTTGGGGCGTGTTGCGCTTTGACATGGCTTGGTAAGTTTCGATTCGAAAGATAACGTAAGCAATCAAAACCTATTAGCGAAACTTCGTCAAGCGCGACACGATAAAAATGATCTGTGGATAAAAAGCTTCGCGGGCAAGCCTCGCTCCTACGGACGGTGATATTCCGTAGGAGCGAGGCTTGCCCGCGAAAGCGATCTCATGGCCAGCACATCATGAACTGTGGATAACTCAGCTCTTCTTGATCTTCTCCGGCCGTTTCCAGCCATCGATGTTCTTCTGCCGAGCCCGCCCCACGGCCAACTGAGCCTTATCCACATTCTGGGTAATGGTCGACCCCGCCGCCGTGGTCGCACCCGCTGAGATATCCACAGGCGCTACCAACGAGTTGTTGGAGCCGATGAATACATCTTCGCCCAACACGGTTTTCCACTTGTTGGCGCCGTCATAGTTACAGGTGATGGTGCCTGCACCAATGTTGGTACGCGCACCGATCTCGGCGTCGCCCAGATACGTCAAGTGACCGGCCTTGGCGCCCTCGCCCATATGGGCGTTCTTCAGTTCAACGAAGTTACCCACATGCGCGCGAGCTTCCAGCACCGTACCCGGGCGCAAACGAGCGAACGGGCCGGCATCGCTGCCTTCGCCGAGTATTGCGCCTTCGATATGGCTGTTGGCTTTGATCTGCACGCCTTTGCGCAGGGTGCTGTCCTTGATCACGCAGTTCGGGCCGATCACCACGTCGTCCTCGATGACCACTTTGCCTTCGAGGATGACGTTGATGTCGATCAGTACATCCCGACCGACGGTGACCTCACCACGCACATCGAAACGTGCCGGGTCGCGCAGGGTCACGCCCTGAGCCATCAAACGACGAGCGGCGCGCAGCTGATAGTGACGCTCAAGCTCGGCCAGTTGCTTGCGATCGTTGGCGCCCTGCACTTCCATAGCGTCATGGGGGTGTTCGGTAGCCACCACCAGACCATCACTGACCGCCATGGCGATCACGTCGGTCAGGTAGTACTCGCCTTGGGCATTATTGTTGGACAGCCGGCTCATCCAGTCGCCCAAGCGCTCAAAAGGAACTGCCAGGATGCCTGTATTACCTTCAGTAATGGCGCGTTCGGCGTCGTTGGCGTCTTTCTGCTCGACGATGGCGGTAACCTTGCCGGCGGCATCGCGGACGATGCGGCCGTAACCCGTAGGGTCATCCAGCTCGACAGTCAACAGGCCCAGTTGCTGCGGTGCAGCCAGCTTGAGCAACCGTTGCAGGGTTTCGACTTCGATCAAGGGTACGTCGCCGTAAAGAATCAGCACGGTATCGGACTCGATGAACGGCACAGCCTGGGCCACCGCATGTCCGGTACCCAGCTGTTGATCCTGCAGGACGAAATTCAGGTCATCGGCCGCCAGACGCTCGCGCACCGCTTCGGCACCATGTCCGATCACCACATGGATGCGTTGTGGATCTAGTTGCCGGGCCGTGTGGATAACATGGCCAAGCATTGAGTTACCGGCAACAGGATGCAGGACTTTAGGCAAGGCCGAACGCATGCGCGTGCCTTGGCCGGCAGCGAGGATAACAATTTCAAGAGACATGACAGGCTACTAATCCTGGGGGGTCAGCGGCTGCGACCGGGTGATGAAAGTCGGAAAAGAAAAAAGGGTAGCCGAGGCTACCCTTTTTAATCAATCGCGCAATAAGTCGATGGCCTATTAGTGGCCGAACTTCTTGCGGATCTGCTGGACGGTGCGCAGCTGAGCTGCAGCCTCGGCCAGACGTGCGGCAGCAGAACCGTAATCGAATT
>LNAP01002178.1_pt1 | contig 55001 bp, 43 predicted proteins | sample 602601 | NCBI WGS metagenome assembly LNAP01 (sample SAMN02440304, study PRJNA202911) | soil metagenome | biome: Subtropical and temperate rainforests or woodlands; isolation source: soil samples (1 kg each in a 20% v/v slurry with milli Q water) were... ...
GCCATGCCCGAAGTGATGCGCCAGTGGTCCGAGCCGTTGCCAAAGGAACAATGGGCGAAACCGAGTGAAGAACTGCTACGCCTGAGCGATCAGGTCCGCACCCTGCATAAACGCCAACCGCGACGCCCGATCACCGAGATTTTTGCCGAGGTGCAGCGCTTGAATTCGACCGAAAACACCGCGCATGAGCGCTGAAAATCAAGATGGTATCTACCCCGTGACAGACTTGACGATTATTGTGCGCCGCGCCCTGGTTACCGACGCGCCCGCCCTCCCCGACATCGAACGTAGCGCTGCTCAATTGTTTCGCGGCGACCCTTCATTGGCCTGGCTGGCCGACAGCCCGGTGCCCGACGCCGAACACCATCAACAGGCAATAAAGACCGGACCGGTTTGGGTGGCGCAATCGGCCGAGGGTGCACTTGCAGGGTTTCTCAGCGCGGTGGAAGTCGACAACCAACTGCATATTCAGGAACTGTCCGTCAGCCAGCCCTTTCAGGGCCGGGGCATCGGGCGAAAGTTGCTGTTAGCCGCAGTTTCATACGCTCGCGGGCAAGAACTCGCCGGTCTGACTTTGACCGCTTTTCGCGACTTGCCCTGGAATGAACTGTTTTATCGGCGCATGGGCTTCGCAACATTGAGCCCGGCTGAAACAGGACCGCGATTAACCCGGGTATTAAACGACGAAATCGCTCACGGATTACCCGGTGGACGCCGTTGCGCGATGCGCTTCAGCCTTGAACCGGGGCCTTCAAATCAACCCCCATTGCCTGGGCGAACGCCTTGACCAGCGGACTGCGCACGGTGTTGTGTCGCAGGATCAGATTGAACGGAGTGCTGATATGAATCAGGTCGGGGCGTACCGCGCGAAATTGCCCTTGGGCGACCATTGAAGCGGCGTAATGCTGCGGTAGAAAACCGACGAAGCGCCCGGTCTTGATCAGCAACGCCACGGCTTCCACCTGGGTGGCCGAGGCCGAAAAGCTGTCATACCGGGCAAAATTCAATTTGTCGCGGTGGATCGCGTAGCGGTGGTTGATGCACTCGTAATCCTTGAGCACCTCGCTGTTGATTTCTGTCTCCGGCACCGCGAACAACGGGTGACCCACCGCACAGTAAACCTCCGAGCGTTCTTCATACAGCGCGTAATAATCGAACTCTTCACGTTTCTGATAAACAGGGACGATACCGGCCACTAACCGTCCCTCTACGACGCCTCTTTCCACTTCATCCAGCTGCGACGACTGAAGTTGAAACCTTACTTTCGGTGACGTTTCATTTATTCGTTTAAGCGCTGCAACTAACGGCGAATTAACATCGGAAATAGTATTGTCAATAACGCCCACACCAAGGTCGCCAACAAGTTCGTTCTGCGCTGAACTAAGCCGATCACGAAAGTTGTCGACCGAGGCAAATAAATCAATCGACGCCTGATACACCAGACGACCTTCTTCGGTCAGATGAAAACCCTCGCGGCCTCGGGTACACAGGCGCATGCCGATGCGGATCTCGAGGTCGGATATCTGTTTGCTGATGGCGGCCAGCCCCACATTCAGCTCGTTCTGCGCCGCGCTGAAACCACCGGCCTCGACCACGGCCTTGAACACTTTGAGCAGTTTGAAATCCAGTCCGCTGAGGGCCAACGGTGCCCGCTGCACCGGTTTTGGCGCGGGGTTTCCGGAATTGGAAAGTGGGGTTTCCATAATGCTTATTTACCTCTGGCGCGCTATTCAACAACCTGTGCCCAACAACAAAAACATAGCTGGCCAATAATAATGAACACAGAAAACCAGGCTTGGCAACCGCTAATAATCTCCGTACTTCAGTGCCAACTCACTGATTTCGAACCATTAAAAGCTGACACTTCGATCAGCTCTCGCATTGACGCAACTGCGCTTTTCCCCTGCCCTTGAATATTGAACAGGCCTGACCACGCCCCATTGATTTGCGGCGGGTGTTTGCGGCCCGGCACACCGATTTCAGTTCGCTTTACCGACGAGGAAAACAACAATGTCTCAAACCACCGACCGTCTCTGGGGTGCTCGCTTCAAAAGCGGCCCATCCGAAGCCCTGGCGGCCCTGTCTCGTTGCCCCGAGCGCTATTTTCGTCTCACCCCGTACGACCTCGCCGGTTCCAAGGCCCATGCCCGTGAACTGCAACGCGCCGGGCTGTTGAGCGAGCAGGAAACCCTGACCATGCTCGCCGCGCTGGAAGGTATCGGTGCTGACTTCAACGCCGGCAGCATCGCGCCCACCCTCGACGACGAAGATGTCCACACCTTTATCGAACGCTTGCTGACCGAGCGCCTCGGCGCCTTGGGTGGCAAACTGCGCGCTGGCCGCTCGCGCAACGACCAGACCGCCAATGACCTGCGTCTGTTCCTGCGTGACCACGTGCGCACCCTCGCCGTTGAAGTATTGGCCCTGCAACAGGCGCTGGTGGATCAGGCCGAGCAACACATCGAAAGCATCTGCCCGGGCTTCACCCACTTGCAGCAAGCGCAGCCGATCGTCTTCGCTCACCACCTGCTGGCTCACGCGCAATCGATGCTGCGTGACGTACAACGCCTGGTGGACTGGGACGTTCGCACCTCGCTGTCGCCGCTGGGTGCCGCCGCCATGGCAGGTTCCGCCATCGCACGTCTGCCGCAACAATCGGCCAAGGAAATGGGCTACAGCGGCGTTTGCGAAAACTCCATCGATGCCGTGGCCAGCCGCGATCACGTCGCCGAGTTCCTGTTTATCGCCAGCATGCTGGGCATCAATATTTCCCGCCTCGCAGAAGAATTCTGCCTGTGGTCGTCGCGGCAATTTCGCTGGGTCGCCCTGGATGATGCCTACGCCACCGGCAGCTCGATCATGCCGCAGAAGAAAAACCCGGACATTGCCGAACTGGCCCGGGGCAAGGCTGGCCGTCTGATCGGCAACCTCACCGGCCTGCTCTCGACGTTGAAATCCCTGCCGCTGTCGTACAACCGCGACTTGAGCGAAGACAAGAACGGCGTGCTCGACAGCGTCGACACCTTGCTGTTGGTGCTGCCGGCGATGGCCGGAATGGTCGCGACCATGAAGGTCAACGTCGAAGAATTGCGGCGTCAGGCACCGCTCGGTTTCACCCTGGCCACCGAAGTGGCCGACTGGCTGGCGATGCGTGGCGTGCCGTTCAAGGAGGCCCATGAAATCACCGGCGCGCTGGTTCAGGCCTGTGAGAAGCACGACATCGAATTGTGGGAAGCGTCCCCTACGCTGCTGGCCGAGATCGATCCGCGACTCACCCCGGAAGTGCGCGACAGCCTGACCCTCGAAGCCGCCATCGCCGCTCGCAGTGGCTGGGGCGGTACCGCACCGCAGCAGGTGCGCGAGCAGATCGGTCGGTTGAAGACCGCCCTCGCGGCGCAGCAGCAATGGACCGAGAACTATCAGGGCTTCCGTCTCTAACGGCCGCCACGCATAACCCTGTGGGAGCTAGCCTGCTAGCGATTTGGCTCTGTCTGACAAGCATTCGCTGATTGACACACCGCAATCGCCAGCAGGCTCGCTCCCACAAGGATCTGTGTTGGATTTGAAAGAACAGTACGGAGAAACAACATGAGCCAGACTCAGGCAGAACGACTCAAGGCGGAGCGCAAACTGGCGGAAAACCAGTTCGATATCACCCAGTACGATCACGTGCCACGGCGTTATTACGGGCGGATCTTTTTCGCCACCGTGATCGTCATCGCGATCTTCGGCCTGGTGCGGGCCTTTGCCGAAGGCAAGATCGAATGGTCGTATATCGGCCAGTTCCTCACCTCCCAGGCCATCATGTGGGGCTTGCTCAATACCATCGTCATGGCGGTGCTGGCGATGGGGCTGGGCATTGTGTTCGGGGTGATCACGGCGATCATGCGCATGTCGGCCAACCCGATCCTGCGCTACGTGGCGGTGACCTACACCTGGCTGTTCCGCGGCACGCCGCTGATCCTGCAACTGCTGTTGTGGTTCAACCTGGCGCTGATTTTCCCCACCATCGGCATCCCCGGCCTGTTCGAAATGGACACCGTGAGCCTGATGACGCCCTTCGTGGCCGCCCTCCTCGGTTTGAGCATCAACCAGGGCGCCTACACCGCCGAAGTGGTACGCGCCGGCCTGTTGTCGGTGGACACCGGACAGTACGAGGCCGCCAAGTCGATCGGCATGCCGCGCCTGCAGGCGCTGCGCCGGATCATCCTGCCCCAGGCCATGCGGGTGATCATCCCGCCGGTCGGCAACGAATTCATCGGCATGGTGAAAATGACCTCCCTGGCGAGCGTCATCCAGTACTCGGAATTGCTCTACAACGCCCAGAACATTTACTACGCCAACGCCCGGGTCATGGAGCTGCTGATCGTCGCCGGTATCTGGTACCTGGCCACCGTCACTGTCCTGTCCTTCGGTCAAAGCCGTCTGGAGCGTCGTTTCGCTCGCGGCGCCGGCAAGCGTTCTTGAGGAGCCCCACATGAGAAGCATCGTCAAGGCTGTGAGCCTGAACAAGTATTACGACCAGTTCCACGCGCTCAAGGACGTCAACATCGAAGTCGAGCAAGGCGAAGTGCTGTGCATCATCGGCCCGTCCGGCTCCGGTAAAAGCACCTTGCTGCGTTGCATCAATCAGCTGGAGAAAATCGACAAGGGCGGCCTGTGGGTCGACGGCGAACTGGTGGGTTACCGCATCGCCGGCAACAAACTGCACGAACTCAACGAAGCACAGATCGCCCGTCAACGCCTGTCCACCGGCATGGTGTTCCAGCGTTTCAACCTGTTCCCGCACATGACTGTGCTGCAAAACATCATCGAAGGGCCGTGCGCGTTCGCCCAAAGAGGCGCACGAAGAAGCCGTGGAACTGCTCGCCCGCGTCGGCCTGGCCGACAAGCGCAACAGCTACCCGATCGAGCTTTCGGGTGGTCAGCAACAGCGCGTCGCCATTGCCCGTGCATTGGCCATGCGACCCAAGCTGATGCTGTTCGATGAACCCACTTCGGCACTCGACCCGGAGCTGGTCGGTGAGGTGCTGTCGGTGATGCGCGATCTGGCGCAAACCGGCATGACCATGATCGTCGTCACCCATGAACTGGGCTTCGCCCGTGAGGTTTCCAACCGCATGGTGTTCATGGACGGCGGGCAGATCGTGGAGGCTGGAAGCCCCGAAGAAATACTAATAAGTCCGCAAAACCCACGCACCCAAAGCTTCATTTCTGCCGTTCGAACCTAAGTGCCCTTTGGCGCTCACAACACTCATAAGAGAACGACCATGAAGAACTTCGTTATCCCAGCAGTACTCGCAGGCCTGATGGCATCCAGCGTCAGCTTCGCCGCCGAATTGCCGGCCAGCATCAAGGAAAAAGGCGAGATCGTCGTCGCGATCATGCCGAACTACCCGCCGATGGATTTCAAGGACCCGGCCACCAACACCCTCACCGGCCTCGACTATGACCTGGGCAACGCCCTGGCCGAGCGTCTGGGCGTGAAGATCAAATGGCAGGAAACCGGTTTCGAGCAAATGATCAACGCGCTCACCACCGACCGCGTCGATATGGTGCTGTCAGGCATGACCGACACCGTCGAGCGTCAGGCCAGCGTGACATTCGTTGACTACTTCACCAGCGGTCCACAGTTCTACACGTTGCAGAAAAACAAAGACTTCAACGAAATCACCGACCTGTGCGGCAAGAAAGTCGGCACCAGCCGCCGTACCACGTTCCCGGCGGAAATTGCTGAATACAGCAAGGCCCACTGCGAAGCCGCCGGCAAACCGGCCATCGTGGTGGTCGGTACCGAAGGTTCGGCGGATGCCCGCGCGCAACTGCGTCAGAGCCGTATCGATGCGGCGATGCAAGGCAGCGAAACCTTGTCGTACCTGAAAACTCAAGAAAAGGACATGTACAAAACCGTCGGCCAGCCGATTTCCGTGCAGTTCTCCGGCATGGGCCTGAGCAAGAAAAAGCCTGAGCTGAGCGAAGCGGTGAAAGTCGCGTTGCAGAGCATGATCGATGACGGCAGCTACGCCACCATCCTGAAAAAATGGGACCTGGAATTGGGCGCGATCAAGACGGCGACCATCAACGCGGGCAAGTAATGCGTGCTCCCACAGAGGTCTCGGTCGATCGCAATGTTGTGACCAACCCATAAACCTGTGGGAGCGAGCTTGCTCGCGAAGGGGCCTTGTCAGCCGGCATTTAAGTTGAATGACACACCACTTTCGCGGGCAATCTCGCGCCCACAGGCGCCGGTGTTAACTGATAAAAGTTGGAGCGCTACTGATGTCCTCCTCACCCCAACCCACCTGGCCCGGCCAGCACACAGCTTGCCTCGCCCTGGCCTTCGACCTCGATGGCCCCACCGGCGATGCGATGCTCAACGGTTCGATCTGGCACAAGCCCGAGTACTTCGGTTTCGGTGGTTACGGCCCTTACCGCGCACTGCCGCGGATTCTCGATCTGCTCGATGAGTTCCGGATTCCGACCACCTTCTTCGTTCCGGCCTGGGTCGTGGAGAACTGGCCGAAACAGTGCCAGGCCATCGTCGAGCGCGGGCATGAGGTGGCGTACCACGGCTACAAACACGAATCCTTTTACGCCCTGACGCTGGAACAGCAAAAGGACGTGATGAACAAATCCCGCGAGGTGTTCTGGAAATACCTGAACATTCGCGCTGAAGGCTTCCGCACACCGTCCGGTGACTGGCGGGCCGAGACGCCGGCGATGCTGGTGGAAGCAGGCGTGGCCTATTCCAGTAGCATGCGCGGCGATGACCGGCCCTATCTGGTCAACGTCCCGGGGTTCGAAACGCCGCTGGTGGAAATCCCCGGCCGCTGGGAAATGGACGACTACGCCTCCCTCGCCTACACCCGTGCGCCGGACTTCCCCAGCGGGTTGGACCGCACCGCCAGTTATGAGCTGACCCTGGACAACTGGTGCCGAGAATACGACGGTGCCATGAATGAAGGGTTGTGCCTGACCACCCTGTTCCACCCCAAGATCACCGGCAAACCAGGACGCATCCTGTTGCTGGAAAAACTCTTCGAACACATGCGCCAGCGCGACGACGTGTGGTTTGCCACCTGCCGCGATGTCGCCCAGTGGTGGCTGAAGGAGCATCACCATGGCTGATTCCATTCTCTGGCCCAAAGGCTACCGCTGCGCCGTGGTGCTGACCGTCGATTACAACGACATCCACGGCATTCTCACCCAGGCGCCCGAAGTCGCCGGGCGCGACAAAACGCTGTCAGTCTGGCGTTACGGCACACAACGGGGCGTCGACCGCTTGCTGGGTCTGTTCGAAGAACTGGGTGTTTGCAGCAGCTGGTTTGTCCCCGGCATCGTTGCCGAGGAGAACCCGGAACACATCCGGGCGATTCAGGCGGGTGGGCATGAGGTTGCCTGCGCCGGGTATCGTCACCAGAACTACGACACCCTCGATCTGAAGCAGCAGACCGCCGAGATTGCCCGCGGCTGCGAAGCGTTGCAAGCGCTGACCGGTCAACGCCCGACCGGGTTTCGCGTTCCGGCCGGCAACGGTGCGCCGGGGTTCATCGAGGCATTACGGGATCAAGGCATTTGCTGGTCTTCCTCGTGGCGTGGCGATGATTTGCCGTTCGCTCACCCCACGGCGCCCGGCGTGATCGAGCTGCCATTGCATTACGAACTGGAAGACGAACCCTACTTCGCCTTCAACCTGAGCCCGGCGGTGCCGCCGGCGCAATCGCGGATCGCTTCCTACAGCCACACCCTGGGCAACCTGCAAATGGACTTCGCCGGGTTTCACCGCTTCGGGCTCTGTTATGTGCTGCGCCTGCACCCCGAAATCATTGCCACACCCGGACGGATCGGCGTGTTGCGCGAATTACTCCAGGGCATTCAGCAACACAACGACGTGTGGATCGCCACCGGTGCCGAAGTCGCTCAATGGTGGGCCGATACCGCGCAGCCTGTGACCGAGGATCACCCGGCGTCGGTGTACGAGCGGCATTATCGGGACTACCTCCTATGACCGAACGCTTGCAAAGACTGGCACAGTTTTGCGTCGACACACGATTTGAAGACTTGCCGCCGGCACTGGTGGCGCAAGCCACGCGGCATATCCTCGACACCTTTGGCGCGACGCTGGCCGGGGCTGGCAGCGATGTGGCAAAGCAGGCGCGGCAGGTGTTCGAGGGTGAAAGCGGCACCGCGCGGGTCTGGGGCACGGATGTGCGGGTCGGCGCCGCGCAGGCCGCCATGCTCAACGGCGTCGCCGCCCATGCACTGGAACTGGACGACACTGGTGGCTGCGATCATTCCGGCGCGGTGGTGTTGCCGGCGGTGATGGCTGCGGTGTCGATGTCCGCTCGACCTGTCAGCGGTCGCGAGTTGATCACCGCCGTGGTCATCGGCTACGACGTCGGCCGCCGCGTGCTCGAAGCCTGCGGCGGTTACTCGGCGCACAACGGCGCCGGCTGGCACTCCACGGCGACCTGTGGCGTCTTCGGCGCGGCGGCCGCGAGTGGGCTCATTCTGGGGTTGAACGCCGGACAAATGGTGGCGGCACTCGGCATCGCCGGCAGTTTCAGTGGCGGATTGTGGGCCTTCATCCACGACGGCTCGCAAAGCAAAAAACTGCACAGCGGCCGAGCCGCCGAGGGTGGACTGCTCGCGGCGCGGTTTGCTCTGCAAGGCATCACGGGGCCGACGAAGTTATTCGATGACGTCTGGGGCGGGTTTCTAAAGACCCTGGCCACCGGGACGGCTCAACCTGAAGCGCTGGATGCGGATCTCGGGACTGTATGGAAACTCGCCCGCTGTTCAATCAAGCCATATGCCTCATGCCGAGGGACACACTCGGCCATCGACGCCTTGGGACTGCTGCTGGAACAACTGCAGGTCAACGTCGATCAGGTTGAGGACATACAGGTCTCGCTGTGCGGTTTCCTGCAGGACATGTGCGGAGGTCAGGACGTGAGCACGCTGGCGGCCGCGCAGATGAGCCTGCCGTATGCCCTCGCCGCCCGGCTGGTGCATGGCCATTGTCGACTGGAAGCCTATGACGATGAACAGCGAGGCGATCCGCGGATTGCCCAGTGGATGTCGCGTATTCGCCTTGAAGTGGACCTGCGACTGTCAGAGGATGGCGAGCCCGTGGTGAGCGTGCAGACCGTGGACGGTCGGCAGGCCAGCCTTTGTGTCGATCCACCGTTGGGTGCGCCGGGTAATCCGTTGAGTGACGAGGCGCTGGAGCAGAAGTTTTTCAGTCTGGCCGGACGGGTGATGCCGAGGTCGCAGGCTGAAGAATTGGCTGAACAGTTGTGGCGGTTGGAAGAACTCGAATCGGTTCGGTCGCTGGATCGGTGGTTGACTTGAATCCTGCCTTGCCCGCGATGGCCGCAACTCGGTCTCACGCCGAACACTACAGAATCTGAATAAGGACATTTGCCCCACCGTGGCCACTTACTCGCTTGTTATCCGCCGCTTGATGATCGTCTCGCTGACCATCGTCGTCAGCCGCGCCATCACCAGCCCGTTGCTGACGCTGTTCCTGAGCAACAAGCTCGGCCTCAACCAACAGGACGTTGGCTTGCTGCTGGGCATCGCGGTGTTCATCGCCACCCTGCTCGCGCTCTACGGCGGGTACATTATCGACCGCCTCGAAAAACGTCGCTTGCTGATCCTCGCCATGCTCTCCAGCGCCATCGGTTTCGTGCTGCTGACCTTCGCCGAAAACCTGTATTTGACCACCCTCACCCTGGTGATCACTGAAACGGCGTCGGCGCTGTTCCTGATCGGGTCGAAGGCAATCCTCAGCGAAAACCTGCCCATGGGCCAGCGCGCCAAGGCCTTTTCACTGCGCTACACCCTGACCAACATCGGCTACGCCACCGGCCCGATGCTCGGCGTGGTGATTGCCGGGGTGTACCCGATTGCGCCGTTCCTGATTGCCGGCGCGATCGCGTTTTTCAGTATCTTTTTAATGAGCGGAATCCCCAGGGACTCGGCGCAGACGCCCGCGATCGGCCAGCCACAGAGTTTCCTGAAAACCCTGATCACCCTGAAAAACGACCGCACGCTGATCATGTTTACCTGCGGCTGTCTGCTCAGCACCGTGGTCCACGGGCGATTCACCCTGTACCTGTCGCAATACCTGCTGGTGACCCACGACTCCAAGCGTGCCCTGGAAACCATGGCCGCCCTGCTCGCTTGCAACGCCATCAGCGTGATCCTGCTGCAATACCAGATCGGGCGTTTCCTCAAGCGCGAACAACTGCGTTACTGGATTGCCGGTGGTACCAGCCTGTTCATCCTTGGCCTGATCGGCTTCAGCCTGGCTGACAGCCTGGTGTCGTGGTGCGTGGCGATGTTCATTTTCACTCTCGGTGAAATGATCATTTACCCCGCCGAATTCCTCTTCGTCGACACCCTGGCGCCTGAGGAATTGCGTGGCAGCTACTACGGCGCGCAGAACCTCGCCGCTCTCGGGGGCGCGCTCAGTCCAGTGATTTGCGGCTTCCTCCTGATGCACACGCCGGCGCCGACGATGTTTTATGCGCTGAGCGCACTGACGGCCATGGGTGGTTTCCTGTGTTTCATGAGTGGTCGTCGAGTCGCCTTACCTCAAAAATAATGCACTCAAGCTGCATTAATATGAATTTGTCAGCATGTCGAATGAACGGCACACTGTGTCCTGTTCCTCCCCCAATAGTTGGAACACCTTCAAGGGCTTTCTGGGTATCCCAGCTAAGCCTTTTTTTTGCCTCGATTTTTTCAATGGGTCGTTTGCCAAATGCTTGCTCGCTGGTTACCTGCCGCCATCAATACCCGACCCTCGGAATGGAGCCGCGCTGCCATCGGCATGGCGTTGGGCACGATGTTCAGCGTCTGGCTATGCTCCCAGGTTTTCGGCATCGAAGTCGCGCAGCACCTGATCGGGCCGCTGGGTGCGTCGGCGGTGTTGCTGTTCGCGGTGTCCTCCGGGGCGCTGGCGCAACCCTGGTCGATACTCGGCGGCTACTTGAGTGCCGGGGTGATCGCGTTGCTGGTCGCCCATGTGCTTGGACGCACACTCGGCAGCGCGTGCCTGGCCGCGGGCATGGCACTGATCCTGATGTGCTGGCTGCGCTGCCTGCATCCGCCGGCCGGCGCAGTGGCCTTGACGTTGGTGCTGGCCGATCCGGCGACCATCGCCCTGGACTGGAAAGCCCTCGCCCCGGTGATGCTCGGCGCTTCGACGATGTTGTTCAGCGCCCTGGTTTATAACAACCTGACGCGCATTCGTTACCCCAAGCGCGCCAGTGAACCGGTGGCCGTGGTGCCTGCCGATCATCCGCCGATCGATCGCCAGGCCATCACCGCCGAGGATTTGAAACTGGCCCTGGCGGAAATGGAGGCCTTCTTCGACGTCACGCCTGAAGACCTTGAGCAATTGATTCACGTCAGTGAATTGCATGCCAAACGCCGCAGCATTGGGGATGTGTTTTCTCGAAAGGGTTGAAGAAGATCAAAAGATCGCAGCCTTCGGCAGCTCCTGCGTTGGAACACGACCCGGCGCAGGAGCTGCCGAAGCCTGCGATCTTTTGCTTTCGACCTAAGGTAAAAATGCAGACTCGTACTGCACATATCCCGGTTGTACATGGCAAATTTGCACTGGTACGATCCAGCATCGCTCGCGCGCAAGCGTCTCTATAAAGAACAATAAAAGCAGGGAGTTACTGATGACTGCTCAGGTTTCATCGAAGGGGACTTCGTCCATGGATGCCACGCAATATGAAGTGCTGGCCGAGGTTCGCAACCACATCGGTCACCTGACCCTCAATCGCCCCGCCGGTCTCAACGCGATCACCCTGGACATGGTCCGCCACCTGCACCGCCAGCTCGACGCCTGGGCAAACGATCCGCAGATTCACGCCGTGGTTTTGCGCGGCGCAGGCGAGAAAGCCTTCTGTGCCGGCGGTGATATTCGCTCGCTGTATGACAGCTTCAAGAATGGCGACACGCTGCACAAAGATTTCTTTGTCGAGGAATACGCCCTCGACCTCGCTATCCACCATTACCGCAAACCCGTACTCGCCTTGATGGACGGTTTTGTCCTGGGCGGCGGCATGGGGCTGGTACAAGGGGCCGACTTGCGGGTGGTGACCGAGAAAAGCCGCCTGGCGATGCCGGAAGTGGCGATCGGTTACTTCCCGGATGTGGGCGGCAGTCACTTCCTGCCGCGCGTTCCCGGCGAACTGGGTATTTACCTCGGTGTCAGCGGCGTGCAGATTCGCGCAGCCGACGCCCTCTATTGCGGGTTGGCCGACTGGTACCTGGACAGCAACAAACTGGAGGCGCTGGACGAACACCTCGATCAGCTGGAATGGCACGACACGCCGCTAAAAGACCTGCAGGGCCTGTTGGCGCAACTCGCGGTGCAGCAATTGCCCGATGCGCCACTGAGCAAACTGCGCCCGGCCATCGATCACTTCTTCGCCCTCCCCGACGTGCCGAGTATTGTTGAGCAACTGCGCGAAGTCACGGTTGCCGACAGCCATGAATGGGCGATGACCACGGCCGATCTGCTGGAAAGCCGTTCACCGCTGGCCATGGCTGTAACCCTCGAAATGCTGCGGCGCGGCCGGCACTTGAGCCTGGAAGACTGCTTCGCCCTCGAGCTGCACCTGGACCGTCAGTGGTTCGAGCGCGGCGACCTGATTGAAGGCGTGCGCGCCTTGCTGATCGACAAAGACAAGAGCCCGCGCTGGAACCCGCCGACCTTGCAGGCGCTGGACGCCAAGCACGTCGCGAGTTTCTTCACAGGGTTTGACCGGAGCGGGAGCTGAGCCATGCACGATATCGAATTGAGCGAAGAACAAGTCATGATCCGCGACATGGCCCGGGATTTTGCCCGCGGCGAAATCGCGCCCCACGCGCAGGCCTGGGAAAAGGCCGGCTGGATCGATGACGGCCTGGTGGCGAAGATGGGTGAACTCGGCCTGCTGGGCATGGTGGTGCCCGAGGAATGGGGCGGCACTTATGTCGATTACGTCGCCTACGCCCTGGCGGTGGAAGAGATTTCCGCCGGTGACGGCGCCACGGGCGCACTCATGAGCATCCACAATTCCGTAGGTTGCGGGCCGGTCATGAACTACGGCACCGACGAACAGAAACAGACCTGGTTGCCGGACCTGGCCAGCGGCAAGGCCATCGGCTGCTTCTGCCTGACCGAGCCACAAGCCGGCTCCGAAGCGCACAACCTGCGCACCCGCGCCGAACTGCGCGACGGCCAGTGGGTGATCAACGGCGCCAAGCAATTTGTCAGCAACGGCAAACGGGCAAAACTGGCAATCGTGTTTGCCGTGACGGACCCGGATCTGGGCAAGCGCGGTATATCAGCGTTTCTGGTGCCAACCGATACCACCGGTTTCATCGTGGATCGCACCGAACACAAGATGGGCATTCGCGCTTCCGATACCTGCGCGGTGACCCTGAGCAACTGCACGATTCCCGAAGCCAACCTGTTGGGCGAACGCGGTAAAGGCCTGGCCATTGCCCTCTCCAACCTCGAAGGCGGGCGCATCGGCATCGCCGCGCAGGCGCTGGGCATCGCCCGTGCCGCGTTCGAAGCGGCGCTGGCCTATTCCCGTGATCGCGTGCAGTTCGACAAGCCGATCATCGAACACCAGAGCATCGCCAACATGCTGGCCGACATGCACACCCGGCTGAATGCTGCACGGTTGCTGATCCTGCATGCCGCGCGCTTGCGCAGTGCCGGCAAGCCGTGTCTCTCGGAGGCTTCGCAGGCCAAGCTGTTTGCCTCGGAAATGGCCGAAAAGGTCTGCTCGTCAGCGATGCAGATTCATGGCGGGTACGGGTATCTGGAGGATTACCCGGTGGAGCGTTACTACCGGGATGCACGGATTACGCAGATTTATGAAGGGTCGAGCGAGATACAGCGAATGGTGATTGCCCGGGAGCTCAAGAACTACCAGGTGTGAAGCCTTAAAAGCTTCGCGGGCAAGCCCGCTCCCACGGGATCTCCGGTGTCCACAGAGGTTGTGTACACAGGAGATCCCTGTGGGAGTGGGCTTGCCCGCGATGGCGTCCGCAAGGACGCCGCATTACTTGCCGACGAACTCCGCCTCACGCTTGGCAATAAACGCCGCCATCCCTTCCTTCTGATCCTGCGTCGCAAATGCCGCATGGAACACCCGACGCTCAAAGCGCACGCCTTCCGACAGGCTCACCTCAAACGCGCGGTTGACGCTTTCCTTGACCATCATCGCAATCGGCAGCGACTTCCTGGCGATCAACGTCGCGACTTTCAGCGCTTCCTCCAGCAATTCATCCGCCGGAACGATCCGCGCGACAATCCCGCAACGCTCCGCTTCCACCGCATCGATCAAACGCCCGCTCAGGCACATTTCCATCGCCTTGGCTTTACCGACTGCGCGAGTCAGGCGCTGGGTGCCGCCCATGCCCGGCAGCACGCCGAGGTTGATTTCCGGTTGACCGAACTTCGCGTTGTCACCCGCCAGGATGAAATCGCACATCAACGCCAGCTCGCAGCCGCCGCCCAGGGCAAAACCGTTGACCGCAGCGATGATCGGCTTACGGCGGTTAGCCACGCGATCACTGTCGCTGAACAGATCATCGAGGTAGATCTGCGGGTAGGTCAGCTCAGCCATTTCCTTGATGTCGGCACCGGCGGCGAAGGCTTTCTTCGAGCCGGTCAGCACGATGCAACCGATGTTCGAATCCGCTTCCAGGCCATCGAGGGCGTGGTTCAGCTCGCTGACGATCTGCGCGTTCAACGCGTTCAGCGCCTGCGGACGGTTCAGGGTGATCAGGCCGACACGGCCGTGGGTTTCCAGCAAAATCGTTTCGTAACTCATAAATAACTCCTGTTTTGCATAACGCTCAATCTCTGTAGGTGTTTTTTAGAGACTGCGCGAAATGACCATGCGCTGAATATCACTGGTGCCTTCGTAGATCTGGCAGACCCGCACGTCGCGGTAGATCCGCTCGAGCGGGAAGTCGTTCAGGTAACCGTAACCGCCGAGGGTTTGCAACGCGGCGGAGCATACCTTTTCAGCCATTTCCGAGGCGAAAAGTTTGGCCATGGAGGCTTCTACCAACGCCGGTTTGCCGCTGTCACGCAATGCCGCGGCGTAATGCACCATCTGCCGGGCGACGGCGATCTGGGTTGCCATGTCGGCCAGACGGAACGCGACGGCCTGGTGTTCGATGATCGGTTTGCCGAAACTCTCGCGCTCACGGGCGTAGTCCCGGGCCGCTTCAAACGCGGCGCGGGCCATGCCCACCGATTGTGAGGCGATGCCAACGCGGCCGCCTTCGAGGTTGGCGAGGGCGATCCGGTAACCTTCGCCCTCCTCGCCCAAGCGATTGGCCACCGGTACTTTGACGTCTTCGAACAGAATCTGGCAGGTGTCGGAGGCATGCTGGCCGAGCTTGTCTTCGACGCGGGCGACTTTATAGCCTGGCGAATCGGTGGGCACGATCAGCGCGGTGATCCCGCGTTTGCCGGCACTCGGGTCCGTCACCGCAAACACGATCACCACCCCGGCGTTCTGCCCGGAGGTGATGAACTGCTTGCAGCCGTTGAGAACGTAGTGATCGCCTTCGAGACGGGCGCGGGTTTTCAAACCGCTGGCATCGGAACCGGCTTGCGGTTCGGTCAACGCGAAAGCGCCGAGCATCGCACCGCTGGCCAGCGGTTTCAGAAAGCGCTCTTTCTGATCGTCGTTGCCGTAGTTGAGGATCGGCACGCAACCGACCGAATTGTGCACGCTCATGATGGTCGAGCAGGCGCCGTCGCCCGCGGCGATCTCCTCCAGCGCCATGGCGTAGGCCAGGTAACCGGTGTCACAACCGCCCCACTGTTCCGGCACCAGCATGCCGAAGAAACCCAGATCGGCCATCTCGCCGATGGCTTCCTTGGGGAAACGGTGCTCGCGATCCCACTCGGCGGCGAACGGTTTCAGGCGTTCCTGGGCAAACTGCCGGGCCATGTCGCGGATCTGTTGTTGGTCGTCATTGGGAATCATGGTGAATCCTTAAAATCCGGGGTACGCCACAGAACTCTGTGGGAGCCAGCCTGCTGGATGGCTCTCGCAGGGGTGAGGTTGGCCTAGTACAGGCATTCCACGGCCATCGCCGTGGCTTCACCGCCGCCGATGCAGATCGCTGCGACACCGCGTTTCAGGCCTTTCTGGCGCAGGGCCGAGAGCAAGGTCACCAGAATCCGAGCACCCGAGGCCCCGATCGGGTGGCCCAGGGCGCAGGCGCCGCCGTGTACGTTGAGTTTCTCGTGAGGGATTTCCAGGTGGGTCATGGCGGCCATGCCGACCACGGCAAACGCTTCGTTGACTTCGACCAGATCGACGTCGTTCAGCGACCAGCCGGTTTTCTTCATCAACCGCTTGATTGCACCGATCGGTGCCACCGGGAACAGGCCCGGCGTATCGGCGAATGCCGCGTGGCCATGGATCAGCGCAAGGGGTTTCAAACCGCGTTTTTCAGCTTCGGAACGGCGCATCAATACCAGCGCCGCCGCACCATCGGAAATCGAACTGGAGTTGGCCGCCGTCACGGTGCCGCCTTCACGGAACGCCGGCTTGAGCGAGGCGATCTTGTCCAGTTTGGCTTTCGGTGGCTGTTCGTCGTTGCTGATCACCACCTGCTCTTTCCCGACGGTCACGGTCAGCGGCACGATTTCGTCCTTGAAGCTGCCGTCCTTGATCGCCTGCTGCGCGCGGGTGGTCGAGGCAATGGCGAACGCGTCCTGAGCCTCGCGAGTGAAGCCGTTGGTTTCGGCGCAATCTTCGGCGAAGGTGCCCATCAGGCGGCCCTTGTCGTAGGCGTCTTCCAGGCCATCGAGGAACATGGAATCGAGCACACGACCGTGGCCCATGCGGTAACCGCTGCGGGCGCGGTCCAGCAGGTACGGCGCGTTGGACATGCTTTCCATACCGCCGGCCACGACAACATCGGCGCTGCCGGCGATCAGCATGTCGTGGGCCAGGATGGCCGCTTCCATGCCCGAACCGCACATTTTGTTCAGGGTGGTGCAGCGGGTCGATTTATCCAGCCCGGCACCCAGCGCAGCCTGACGGGCCGGGGCCTGGCCAAGGCCGGCGGGCAACACGCAGCCAAACAGCACTTCTTCAATGGCATCCGGCGCCAAACCTGCACGTTCAACCGCAGCACGAATGGCGGCAGCGCCCAGTTGTGGCGCGGTCAGGCTTTTCAGTTCGCCCTGGAAACCACCCATCGGGGTGCGGACGGCGCTGACGATAACGATTGGATCGTTGGCAATAGTCATGACAAATCCTCCTTACTTGGCGGCCATGCGCAAGGCGCCGTCGAGACGGATCACCTCGCCATTGAGCATGCTGTTTTCAATGATATGCCTCTCGCCCGGTTTGCCCAAACGTGGCGGAAACGGCACGCCAGCGGCCAGGGAATCGCGGACTTCCTGGGTCATGCCGGCCATCATCGGGGTTTCGAAAATGCCCGGAGCGATGGTCATCACACGGATGCCGAAACGCGCCAGTTCACGAGCAGCGGGCAAGGTCAGGCTGACGATCGCGCCTTTGGACGCGGCATAAGCCGCCTGGCCGATTTGGCCATCGTAAGCCGCCGCCGACGCAGTGTTGATGATCACCCCGCGCTCGCCATCGGCATCCGGCTCGGTTTCGGCGATCGCCGCCGATGCCAGACGCAGCATGTTGAAGCTGCCGATCAGGTTCACGTTGATCACCTGGCTGAAACTGGCCAGCGCGTGCGGGCCGTTCTTGCCGAGGATCTTCTCGCCACGGACGATGCCGGCGCAGTTGACCAGGCCGTTGAGGCCGCCAAAGGCCTTGACCGTCGCCTGCACCGCCGCTTCAGCGGCCGCTTCGTTGCTGATGTCCGCGACCACGCTTTGCGCACCGAGACGTTCAGCCTGGGCCGCAACAGCGTCGGCGTTCATGTCCACCAGCATCACTTTGGCGCCGGCTGCGACCAGCATTTCAGCCGTGGCCGCGCCGAGCCCGGAGGCACCGCCGGTGACGAGAAAAACCTTGTTTTCGATCTGCATCATTGTGTCCTTGGATTCAAGCTTAAGCGTTCTTCGCCGCGGCCTCTTGAGCCTTGGCGATTTCCTGGTTGCGCAAGATAAAGCGCTGCAATTTGCCGCTTGGGGTTTTCGGCAACTCGCTGACAAATTCGATTTCACGGGGGTACGAGTGCGCGGCCAGACGCTTGCGCACATGTTGGCGCAGCTCTTCGGCCAATTCGGGGGCGGCGCGGTATTGCGCGCTGAGCACGACGAACGCTTTGACCAGCTCGGTGCGCTCCGGATCGGGCTTGCCCACCACCGCCGCTTCGACCACAGCCGGGTGTTCGATCAACGCGCTTTCCACGTCGAACGGCCCGACGCGGTAGCCGGAGGTGGTGATCACGTCATCACTGCGGCCGACGAAGCTGATGCTGCCGTCCGGGTTCCACTCGACGGTGTCGCCACTCAGGTAATAGTTGCCAACGAAGGCCTTGGTGGGCGCGCCTTCGTAACCGGCAAACCAGCACATCGGCGACTGAGTGCGGTCGATGGCCAGGATGCCCGGCTGGCCGACGCCCAGCTCCTTGTACTCGTCGTCGAGCACCACGATGCGGTGGCCTGGCGAGGCAAAACCGGCGGCGCCTAGGTGAATCGGATGTTCGAGACCGTGGTGGTTGCACAGGACCATGCCCAATTCGGTCTGGCCGTAATGGTCATGAATCACCACGCCGAGGTTGTCGGCGAACCAGCGAATCACTTCCGGGTTCAACGGCTCGCCGGCACTGCTGACGATGCGCAATTTGCCCTTGATCGACTTGGCGAACTCGTCGCCACCGGCGATCAGCAAACGATATGCCGTCGGCGACCCGGTGAGGTTGGTGATCCCGTATTTGTTGATCACCCGGCAGGTGCTTTCGAGGGTGAACGGGCCATCGTAAAAGGTGATTGGATGCCCCATCGACATCGGCCCGGTCACACCAAAATAGATGCCGTAGGCCCAGCCCGGATCGGCGACGTTCCAGAATGCATCTTCCGGGCGCAAGTCCACGGCGTCACGGGTGTAGCTCTGAAAGGCGACGATGGCCTTGAGCGGCACGGACAACGCCTTCGACGGACCGGTGGTGCCCGAGGTGAACATCAGCAGGAACGGCTCTTCACCGGTCAGCAGCACCGGCTCGCACTCGGGGGAATAGTTGGCCAGTTCGGCCCAGAAACTGAAATCGCCGCGGACAATGCCCTGGCCTTTCGCGCCACCGACGGTGACGATGGTCGGGCAGTCGGCAACTTCAGCGAGTTTGGAGCGGTTGACCGCGTCGGTCACCACCACTTTGGCGCCGGAACTGCTCAGGCGATGCTCGATGGCTTTGGGGCCGAATGCGGTGAACAACGGCTGATACACCGCACCGATGCGCCAGGTGGCGAACACGGTGATCAATAATTCGATATTGCGCGGCAGCAGGCCGGCGACCTTGTCGCCTTTCTTCACGCCCTGAGCCAGGAGGAAATTGGCGAAACGCGCAGCCTTATCCTGCAGCTCGCTGAACGTGTACGTGGCGCTGGTGCCGTCGCGGCCTTCCCAGAACAGCGCGATGCGGCCTGGCAACGCATGCCGGTCGCAACACTCGACGCAGGCATTGAGGGCCGTCAGATCGCCCGCGAGTGCGGTATCGACGGTGTGCTGATAATTGAACTGTGACGTGGCAGACAAGTAATCGCGCATTGCCAGAATCCCTCTGTATTTTTATTAGGCTGGGGGGAACCGTAACCAACAGGGAAATACTCGCTCTGCGCGGGGGGTGGGGCAATGGTCAAAGCTATCAAGTTGTCTGACTGGTTTGGCCAAGAATTGAGGAATGCGGCGCCTGGGCGGCCGCCATCGCGGGCACGATCACTACAAAATCCGGATCAGTCGGCCTCGTTCAGAATCAAACTCCGGTAATGCCCCGGATTCGACCCCGACCACTTGCGAAAAGCCTTATAGAACGAACTCGCATCGGCAAACCCCAACCGCGTAGCGATCTCGGCGAAGCTGATACTCGGTTCAGCCAGCCAGACAATGGCCAGTTCCTTGCGCACGCTGTCCTTGAGCCCCTGATACGTCTGCCCCTCTTCCGCCAGTCGCCGACGCAAGGTCGAGGCCGACATGCACAGTTGTTGCGCCAGAGGTTCGGTCTCTGGCCACTGTTCGGCGGGCAACTGCCGCAAATCGTGCTTGATCCGGCTCGCCAGGCTCTCCGGGTCGCGGTACTTGACCAGAATATTGGCCGGCGCATGGGCCAGGAATCGCTTGAGTTCTTCGGCGCTGCGTTTGATCGGCAAATCCAGGCAGTCGGCGGAGAAAATCATCCGGGTGCGCGGCCGGTCGAAACGCAGGTTCTCGGAAAACATCACCTGATAGTCGTCACAGAAATCCGGCTGCGGGCAGCGCAACTCGATGGCCAGAATCGGAATCCGTCGCCCCGCCAGCCAACAGGCAACGCCGTGAACGATCATCCAGTAGGTGAAATAGGTAAAGGCGCGACGCGGTTCCTGGTCGTCTTCCAGCAGCACGATCTCTGCGAGGCTTTGCTGGCGAACCAGCTGCGCGGGCAGGTGTTCGAGCATCAACGACAGAAACCCCAGCCCCGAGGTCAGGCCGGCAGCGAGGCTCGGCTGGACCATGGAACAGCGGCACAGAAACGCCAGACTGCCGGATTTGAGCTTGCGCGGGTCCATGCCAAAAAATTCATCGTCCCGACGCCGCGCCAGCAAGCGCCAAAGCCGTGCGTACGCGGTGGCCGGCACGCGGGCTGTGGTCGATTCGAGCAGCCCCGGATCGATGCCGACCTTGTTCAACACCTCGTCGGTGGAGGCGCCGGGGGCGCAACTTTGCAACAGCGCTTCACGCACCAGTTGAATGGAGATGGTGTCTTTTTCCGACATTGAGCGGGGTGTGCCCTGTTTTTATGAATGGTGCGCATATTAGCCCGATAAGATCAAAAGATCGCAGCCTTCGGCAGCGCCTGCATTTGGTATGCATTACCTGTAGGAGCTGCCGAAGGCTGCGATCTTTTGATCTGTTCAGCTTAGGTTCAGGTTAATGCCAATGATTGCCATTTGGTAATGAGTGTCATTATGTTACAAATTAGCACCCTATCTAATTCCCAGACGGTGCCGAATGCTTGTCCCTTTTCTGATCATGCTGCGCGAAGGCATTGAGGCCGCATTGATCGTTGGCATCATCGCCAGCTACCTCAAGCAAACCGGTCGCGGTCAATGGATGCCTGCCGTATGGATCGGCGTGTTTCTCGCCGCCGCGCTGGCCCTGCTGGTGGGCGGTGGCCTGGAGTTGGTCAGTGCCGAATTCCCGCAGAAACAACAGGAACTGTTCGAAGGCGTGGTCGGCCTGGTCGCCGTCGGCATTCTCAGTTCCATGGTGTTCTGGATGCGCAAGGTGGCGCGTTCGATCAAGCATTCGCTGCACGTCTCCCTCGATCACGCGTTGACCGGCTCCAGGCATCAAGTGACAGCGCTGATCGCCATGGTGTTTTTTGCCGTCGCCCGGGAAGGCCTGGAAACGGTGTTCTTCCTGCTCGCGGTGTTCCAGCAGAGCGAAGGGCCGGCCGCACCGATCGGTGCCCTGCTCGGCCTGATCCTGGCGATCATCGTCGGTTTCCTGATCTACACCGGCAGCATGCGCCTGAACCTCGGCGCGTTCTTCCGCTGGACCGGCCTGTTCATCCTCGTGGTGGCCGCCGGCATTCTCGCCAACTCGGTGCAGGCGCTGCATGAAGCCGGGGTCTGGAATCACCTGCAAACCGTGCTGTTCGATTTCAGCGCCACGCTGCCGATGGATGGCCCGCTGGGGTCAGTGCTGGCCGGCATGTTCGGGTATCAGGATGCACCGACTGTCAGCACCCTGGGTGCCTACCTGATCTATCTGGTGCTGGCGCTGGTGATGTTTTTTCTCCCCGCGCCTGCACCCGCTAAACACGCTTCTTCCGTTTCCAGTCAGTAAGGGCCTACATGTCAACGCCTACTCCTCCAGTGGCCTCCCCTCCCTGTGCCTTGCGCTGGGCGGTGGCCGGTTCGGTGATCGTGATGATCGCCGCCGGCGGCCTGTTCTACTACGCCTCAAAAATGGCTGCGGCCAAACGTCAGGCCAACCATGACGAAGTGCTGGTGACCATTCACCCGCACAGCTGCGAGCCGAATGCATTGACGGTGCCGGCCGGTCGCGCCAGTTTCCGCATCGTCAACCACTCGGACCGCGCCGTTGAGTGGGAAATCCTCGATGGCGTGCTGGTGGTCGAGGAACGGGAAAACATCGCCCCCGGTCTGAGCCAGGTGATCAACGCCAACCTGGTGCCCGGCGATTACGCGATCACTTGCGGCCTGCTGAGCAACCCGCGCGGCACGCTGCATGTGACGCCTACCACCGCTTCCGATGCCGCGGCCAAAGCCAAACCGTCGATGGTCGCTTTCGTCGGGCCGCTGTCGGAGTTCCGCGTTTACCTGAGCAGCCAAAGCACCGCGCTGATCAAAGCCGTCACCGCGCTAGAGCAAGCCATCGAAGCCGGCGACCTGAGCCAGGCGCAAGCGTTGTATGTCCCGGCCCGCACCGCGTATCAGCGCATCGCCCCGGCCGCACAGCGCCTCGCCGAACTCGACAACACGATCAACGCCCGTGCCGATTACTTTGAAAAACGCGAGCAGGATCCGGGTTTCAGCGGTTTCCATCGCCTCGAATATGCGCTGTTCCAGCAACGCACCCTCGACGGCCTGACACCGGTGGCTCAACGGTTGCTGACCGACGTCACCACGCTCAAGCAACAACTGCTCGCTCAATCGCTGCCGCCGGAACAGCTGGTCAGCACCGTGGTGCGCAACCTCAACAACCTGGGCGAAGTGCGCGCGAGCAGCGGTGAAGAAGAACGCTACAGCCGCACCGACTTGAACGGTTTCGCCGGCAACCTCTTTGCTGCCCGCAAAGTCGTCGACCTGTTGCGTCCGCTGCTGACCAAGTCCGCCGCCGAACTGCTGCCCACTCTCGACAACGCCATCGCCAGCCTCGATGTAGAACTTGACGGCTTCAAGGTCGAGAAAGGCTACGCGAGCTACGACAGCGTCAGCGCCGAACAGCGTAAACAGATCGCCGACAAGGCCAAGGCGCTGGCCGACGCACTCGACGGCATCGATCCCGCCCTCGGCCTTTCCGGCCTATAGCAGAAGACGAACTTCAGATGAACGATTCAGAGCAATTCAACCTTCAGCGGCGCCGGGTATTGATGGGCATGGGCGTCGCCGGCGTGGCCCTGGCCGGTTCAGCCTTGAGCTGCCCGGCCCTGGCCGCCAGCCCCGCGCAAGTCACCGAAGCGCCGAGCAGCGACAAGACCGAGGACCGCCACGATTTCCATGGCCAGCACCAGAGCGGCATCGTCACCCCTCGACCGGCGTCCGGCATGCTGGTGTCGTTTGATGTGTTGGCCAGCGACCGCGAAGACCTGGAGCGGCTGTTCCGCACGCTCAATGAGCGCATCGCGTTCCTGATGCACGGCGGCCCGGTGGCGCAGGTCGATCCGAAACTGCCGCCGGTGGATTCAGGCATTCTCGGCCCGGTGGTGACGCCGGATAACCTCACCATCACCGTGTCGGTCGGCGAATCGTTGTTCGATGAGCGCTTCGGCCTGGCGAACGCCAAACCGAAACGGCTGATCCGCATGGTTGGCTTTCCCAACGATGCGCTGGAGGCCGATTGCTGCCACGGCGACCTGAGCCTGCAGTTCTGCGCCAACACCGCCGACACCAACATCCATGCACTGCGCGATATCCTGAAGAACCTGCCGGACCTGCTGCTGGTGCGTTGGAAACAGGAAGGCAGCGTCCCGCCGCAGGCTCCCGCGAAACCGGGGGTGCCGGCACAGAGCGCGCGCAACTTTCTGGGCTTTCGCGACGGCTCGGCCAACCCCGACTCCAACGACGCCAAGGCCATGGACAGCATCGTCTGGGTCCAGCCCGGCAACGACGAACCGGCCTGGGCTGCCAATGGCAGCTATCAAGCGGTGCGGATCATCCGCAACTTCGTCGAACGCTGGGACCGCACACCGTTGCAGGAACAGGAAAGCATCCTCGGACGGATCAAAAGCACAGGCGCCCCCATGGGTGGCGCTCATGAAACCGAGGTCCCGGATTACGGCATGGACCCGGAAGGCAAGCTGACCAAGCTTGACGCCCATATCCGCCTGGCCAACCCGCGCACCGCCGCGAGCCCGGCCAACCTGATCCTGCGCCGACCGTTCAACTACTCCAACGCCGTGAACAAGAACGGGCAGCTGGACATGGGATTGCTGTTCATCTGCTACCAGGCCGATCTGGAAAAAGGCTTTATCACTGTGCAAACCCGACTCAACGGTGAACCGCTCGAGGAATACCTCAAGCCGGTCGGCGGGGGGTACTTCTTCACCTTGCCGGGTGTGACGGGCGACCAGGATTTCATCGGTCGCTCACTGCTTGACGCTGCCTCCCCAAAAACAACCGCATAACCACCCCCATACGGAACCGTCCCATGAAAAAGTCGCCCCTCGCGTTACTGCTGACCCTTGGTTTGCTCAACACCCCGCTTTCGGCTTTCGCGGCGACGGCGCCGCTGGAACTGGTGGGGCCGATCTCGGACTACAAGATCTACGTCACTGAACAATTGGACGAACTGGCCAGCCACACTCAGAAATTCACCGACGCCGTGAAGAAAGGCGACCTTGCCACCGCGCAAAAACTCTATGCGCCGACCCGGGTTTACTACGAGTCCATCGAGCCGATCGCCGAACTGTTCAGTGACCTGGACGCGTCCATCGACTCCCGTGTCGACGATCACGAAAAAGGCGTGAAGGCCGAAGACTTCACCGGTTTCCACCGCATCGAGTATTCGCTGTTCTCCGAGAAAAGCACCAAGGGTCTCGGACAATTGGCTGATGGCTTGAACAAGGATGTCAAAGACTTGCAAACCCGCGTGGCCGGCCTGACCTTCCCGCCCGAGAAAGTGGTGGGTGGCGCGGCGGCGTTGTTGGAAGAAGTCGCGGCGACCAAGATCTCCGGCGAGGAAGATCGCTACAGCCACACCGATCTTTACGACTTCCAGGGCAACATCGACGGCGCGAAGAAAATCGTCGACCTGTTCCGTCCGCAGATCGAGAAGCAGGACGCGGTGTTCATGGCCAAGGTCGACAAGAACTTTGCAACGGTGAACAAGACATTGGCCAAATACAAGACCAGGGATGGGGGTTTTGAGACTTACGACAAAGTGAAGGACAGCGACCGTAAAGCGCTGGTTGGGCCGGTGAATACATTGGCTGAGGACTTGTCGACGTTGCGTGGGAAATTGGGGCTGAACTGAGTTTCAACCCTTTGAAGGACGCTTCGCGGGCAAGGCTTGCTCGCGAAGCCGTCCAGGCGGGGTCAGCGCTGCTGAAGTTTTAGATCCAGAGGGATGAAACCCACAAGTGCAGGCCCGAAAGGCCTACCGCTATTGTCCACGCCATACCATTTGTTGTTCTGATGAATGGCCGTGGTGTTAGTGCCTCGGTGAATGCCTTGCATGAGCGCGTGATCAGCATCCACCCAACCCGACATTTTTTTCCCCGCCGCCCCGGCGGCTCCTCCGAAAAAGCCCCTGACTTGATTGAGGCCGGTTTGCAGGCGACCGAGGCCGTTTTGAGTGATATCGAATACACGACTGGTCAGCATTTGACCAAAGCGCCGCATGCCTCTTGCAGTGCCCGAGAGGAGATCAGGCAATCCGCTCAACGGGTTGATGACCGAATGGACTGAACCCGCGCTGATTTTCATTAACTCAAAAGCCTTCACCTTGACCGGTGAAACAGACTTGACCACGCCCACTGCCGTACTCACGCCACCGACCAATCCGGACAGGCTTGAAACAGCATCGGAAAAACACCCAAACACGCCATTGATCAAGCCCATGCGCGTCCCGGTGCTCAAATCGCTCACACAGCCGACGAAGGGAATCAGCTGCAGTGCAAAGCCTTTCAGGTTTTCCCAGAATTGCTTCTGCTTGTCCCGGGGTGTGAGTCCTTTGGCGCGATCCAGCAGAACCGCCTTTTGCCCCTGCAGAAAATTATCGTTGATCACCGCACTGATGATCCTCGCCAGCTTGGGCGAGAAGTAACTATTGGGGACGTATATTGTTTCATCTGGGTAACCCACCAGCGGCGTAGCGGCAAAGCTGTCACCCAATTTCTCGATGATCAACTTGGGTGATTTGACATGGGTTCGCGGTGCGGCCCCTGTTGTATATGCCAGAAAATCGAAGGGCAACTCAGCGCCTCGCTGAACGACTGCATTGACTGGAGAACCTTTACTGACTTTGACTTTTTCGACTGTCATCACGCCATTCAGCGGCAGCACATCGGGCAGGTCCGAACGCTTGATGATTTTCATCTGCGCCGGGAACACTTCGAAGTAGCTGATTTTTCCACCGTGCTCACAGCGTATCAGCGTGCCATATCCCCCCCGAGCCGCCGCCTGAAGCTCGCGTGTTTCATCCTCTTTTATCCTCCCGGTTTCTTCTCGCAAGGTGAACAGTTCGATGGTCCCCAGCTCAATACATTGGCGGTCTTGCAAAGGCAGTTCGGCGAACAGCAGTTGGGTTGGAGCGATAAACGCTTCAGAAAATCCGGCGAAATAGCTGTCCACGGAAGACGTTAAAAGCGTGTCGAGGTCTGGTAGTGCCTGGATTCTGGTTTCCCACACCCCTTGCGTCATCCCCATCCGGCTGGGTTGCCACCAATTTTCAGGGGTCAAGTCACCGGCCATGTACACCTCGACCAGATCGTGGGTGGTCCCTTTGGCGGCCTGGAGGTTCCAGCTGGCACCCAATAATTTTGACCAGAGTTTCATTGCCCCTATTTCGTGATCACTGGCATCCGGAAATACCTTGCGTAACTTAATGATGGCCATGTCCCTGCGCGTTTGCAGCGGCCGGGAAAAGGTCTGCAATGCCTTGGCAATGTCAGTGCGCTGCCTGGCGAACATTTTGGCGGCGTATTCATAATCCCCGGGTGAATAGGATGACGTGTGCCTCTGTCGAATAACGCCGTTCATGACACCCCATGCCACTAAGATGTCGACACCGGCGCTCTGAAACAACAGGCGGCTTTCTTCGGTGGCTGGATCAAGCACTGCAAGCGCCATGAGCTGGTCGGCGGGCATCGCACGGGAACAGCCCTGACTCGTTGCTTCCACGATGGCAACGCCCAGGCGCAACGTCATCCAGTTGACCGTTCCCATGTGCACGTTGCTACCGCCAGGCACGAGGAACTCCGGGGCAACCTCGGCCAGGAACAAGTGCGCCACCAGTGGTGCAGTCAGCGCGCTGACACCCTTGTCACTAATCAAATGATTTTCGATATCGGCACGTATCGCACCCAGTTCACGCCCTCTGTTGCCGGGCTGATAAACATCGTAACCGGCAATGTTTCCGGACTTGCCAGGCGCGTCGGGATCAACGCTCAGTTTTATCGCCGTGCACAGGAGCTGCTGGCAGTGCTCCATGGAAGCCGTTTGCCCTTCGGTGGCTCCGTACCAATTGAGTTTTTTGACCAATTGCTGTCCCCAAGCGTCGGCACCATACGTGTCGAAAATCTCAGCGAGCAAATGGTGGGCATTGTTTCGCCGCTGTTCGACTGAGGTGCCGGTGAGCGGATAAGTACCCAACGCGTGGAAGATTGACGGCGACCCGTCCAGAAGTACTTTGGACAACTCAATAATCTGAGTCTTTTCAGCGTTTGATAGCGTGACAGGCGCAGTATTAGCCAACGGCCAGTCTGCCCCATAGTTGCCTAACGGTGGGGATGGCGGCATTGACGTGTTCAGCCAACCAATGATGTTACGCACCTCTGCGACATTTTTGGGCGCATCAAAGCCTCTGAAACGGATGACTTGCAGCAGGTCAGCAGACGTACTGGAGTACAGTGCGCCGCCGGATGTTCTGGCCTGCTCAAACAACTTGTCGAGCGCTGCCTTTAACGCAGGCCGTGCGTTCACAGCGCCAGTCAGATCAACCCAGATCCCCTCGGAGAACACTTGGATTTTTCGCTCAGCGAGCCTGACAGGGAATAGGCTGCAGTCGATTTTCAGAGCCTGGCAAAGTTCGATCATCGCTGGCAACGCCAGTAAATCATGCAGGTGACGGCGTATTTCCTGGCTTGCCTGCTCAAGTGGTCTGCTGACAAAACCAGCCATGGTTTCCGACAAGGTAACGGGCGCGCTATCGGCCTTGTCCTTTACCACCCGTTCGAGGGCAGTGACCAACAGTGCGCGCTCCTTGGCAACGTCAGCAATCTGTTCGACCTGTTCGATCGCTTTTTCCAGGCGCGCCTTTTTAGCGGTAGAGAACGCGGGCCACGCCGAAGTTTTCAATTGGCTGGCGATTTGTTGTGCGCTCACTGTCCGGGATGGCGGGTTTACCCCGTAAAACCCGAGCACAGTATCGCGAGGAATGGCGTTGGAGTCCGAACTCAAATGACACAACCCGAAATCGCCGGGGTCGAGCAATTTCAGGATCGGCAACAGTGATTTTGCCGCCGGCCACCACCCCGAATGATCCCACAGCCCGAATTCGTGGAGGGTGGTCAGGCCGTTTTTGGTGATGGACCCTGTCACCCGGTCGTGATGGATGCGCAGCGTTGGCAAGGCCAGGCCTTTGGCAGTGAAGAACTCCAGAAGCGCGTTGTCGTTCACGGCTTGCTTGTACAGTTCGACCGATGAGTGGATCAGCGTCCCCGCAGGGATCACCACTGGGGTGTTCCGATTGGACTCCAGCACTGTAAGGACGTCACTGTGCAGCTGATGATCCGCGGTGGAGAGCGCGCCCGGATCATTCAACGTCTCCAACACCCACTCGGCGGCCCGTTTTGATCGTTGTGTACGTTCTGGCTCTGTCGTGCCCTCATCAATGAGTGGAGCAAGATCGTGGTGCTTGAAATAGTCATCCCGGGGGTGTTCGGCGACCTCGAGGATCAATTCAGCGCTGCTAATGTTCCGGTTCCATGGCACCGGCTGCAGCAACAAGCCGGCAACGTCGTTCACCAATCGGGGATCCTCAAAAGTCGAGTCGGCGATTCGCGCCCTGATAGCCTCGTCAACCGATGGCATTGCGCTCAGGGCGGTTTCCACTTCATTCAAGATGTCGCCACGCAGTCCGGCGTCTTGTTCCTGGATAAAGTGTGGACCACCGATAACTGCCCCGGCCCGGAGTTTGTGGAATTCATGGACAGCCGCATAAATTGTGGCCATCGCGATCGTTGCGGCGGCGCGTGGGTGCTGCCGGGCAATACCCGTCACGGAGTTCAACGTCGACACACCCATCGCGGACAGATAACTGCCGACTGTCTGAAGCCATACGCCAAGATCGGAGTACAACGTATCGATGAAACGCTGCTGTTGTTCCAGCGGTTCGACTGTCGGCGCGTAAGGACTGTCCGGGTTGGCTACAGGTTCCGACTCATGAGGGAGGAAGGGTTTGAGCAGGTCTGGAAGCGCTCCAAACAGGGTGCGCAGCGGGACAAGTTCAGTCTGCTCGACTGCTTCGACGGGGTGCCAGCCGGTCAGCAAATGCATTGATTGCGTAAGTAATTCATCGATGTGCCGGGCAAACAGTTCGGCTTGCTCAAATGCTCCGACATAGAGTGATGCCACATTTTCCTGAGCATGTGGGCGGGGCCGTGTACCGTCCAAACGCACAGGCTGGGGGACATTGAAGGGTTGGCCTAGGACTGCGGCGTTTGCGACAGTCACATTAATCTGTGGCGAAACGGATGATGGGCTCCCGCTTTCATATTGCACTGGCGGTTGCGCCTGCTGAGCGGGCCGGCCAGGGAGAACGGGCCGCTCGGCCACGGGGACCTTCAGCTGCCGGGCATTGTCGACGACATTCAGCACATACAACAGTTTGGCCCACCCCCCTTGCGGTACAGGTGTTCCACGGACATCGATATGTTTGAAGAAGTCAGCATTCTGATTGATTGCTTCCAACGCCGAGAGCAGTGAAAAGCCATCCTCCTGCCCGGTGTCTGCAAGTGCTTTTCCAGCTTCGCTATTGACAGAAACGCCGCCCCGTTTAGCTTCCTCCTGAAACGCGATAATCGCCGTCGACACTGCCGTCGACGCACTAGCCCACACCCCCGTTGCCGCAGTTTTGCCTGCCGACTTCGCACCATTGAACAATGCTTTACCCAAATCCATCACGGGCAACGCGCCCAGTGTATTGAGTGCCGAATTCGCCCGATTGACCCAATGCTGTACGCCGGCCGTCAGCCACGCAGGGTCTGTCCACTCGTTGAACAATGGCGGCACAGACTTCAGCTCGATATTTTGCCAGAGCGCCTGGACTGCCCGTTTGTGCCGGTCCGGGAAACGCTCACGTTGAGTGGTCTCATCCAGGCGTTGCAGAAATTCGCCCAATAAAAATCTGGTCTCTGCGGGTGATGGCCGGACAGTCAAAAACTCTTCCAGCTTGGTCAGCGTGCTTTCGATTCGCCCCTCACGCCATGGCCTGATTGACGACCGGCAGTCCCTGACGGTGGTGCGCAGGCATTGCCACTGAAGATCCGACAACAACTCACCATTGGCGATCAGCTCGTCTAATTGATGTCGCGATGAATTCCTGTGTAACTGTATAAATCCGAGAACACTGTCGGGGTTGGCGCTTGCGAACAATTCGAGACGTTCGCCGAATACCTCCCCCCAGCGGTCCGGCGGCAAATGGCAGATGACCTCGACAATGGCGCGCAGTCGCTCGACGGTCAGGTCGCCTTTGGGCTGAATCGAACGCATCATCGCCTCCACGAACAAGTCAGCCATCGAACGACCCACATCGGTTTGCAAAAGGCCGCTTTTCAAAACATCAAGCACCTCCTGTTCCGAAAGCCGCTGTGTCTTCAAGTGCTTTCTCAAGGAAGCCCAGGTTTTCTCAAGCGACATTTGATCGAAGACCAGTTCGCCAGGATACCCATCCCCCTTGCGATACACCGGAGGATAAAGGTCGTTCAACTCTGCTGAGAACGATGAATCGAACACCGGAAATCTGGCTCCGGGGAGCATCGTGCGTGTGGGGATGTTTTGCGCTTTGAGGAGTTGCTTGCTGACCCGGGTCGAATCAGGCGTGTCATTGCCTGAACGGAAGGAGAATGCAGAAGGCGTTGCATTGGAAGGGCCACACGGAGCGGGCATTGGAAATCTCTTGTTTCATGAGGTCACGGCGGCACGCTAGAACCTGTCCCGCCCCCTCACTATCAAATAACGCCCAAAGTCCGGTGCCCCTTCAAAGCACCTGAAACTTACAAAATCCGATACAACAATCGCTCGATCCGCACTCGACTCACCCGCTTGAGAAACTTGGCCACTGCCGCCGGGTAATCTGGCAGGGTTTCCAGATCCTGATACCGCTCGATACGCGTGGTGTGCTGGAAAATCTCCGCCAGCTCGCTGCGACGCGGCTGCAGCAACTCCCCTTTTGGGTCATCAATCAGCAACGCGTTTTCCAGGTCGAGGCGGAACGCTCGCGGGTTGAGGTTGTTGCCGGTCAGCAAGGTATAACGCTGATCGATCCACATGCCTTTGAGGTGATAGGTGTTGTCGCCGTCCTTCCACAGGTGCAGGTTCAACTGACCGCTGTCGACGCTGCGATGATGACGCTTGGCGAAGCGGCGCAGGCTGATCTCGTAGAGGTAGGGCAATGCTGCGATCACCTTGAAAGGCTCGCTCGGCGGGATGTAGAAGTCGTTGGCGGTCTTGTCGCCGACCACGATGTCGATCTTCACGCCACGCGCCAATGCCCGATTGATTTCCCGGGTCACCGCCAATGGCAAGTTGAAGTACGGCGTGCAGATCGTCAGTTGATGCTGCGCGCTGGCGATCAATTCGCAGATCACCCGGCTCAACGGATTGTTCTTGCCCACCCCGAGCAACGGGCTGACCGACAAACCGTCCTTGGCAGTGCTGCCCATAGTGGTGTCGTACGTAGCGTGCTTGAGGCGGCTGCGCAGGTCGCCGATGTCATTGCGCAGGCTGCGGGTGGTCGGCAGGTTCGGCAGATCGAGGCGATGCACCGCTTTCGAGGCGACCAGGCCGTGCTGGACCAGGTGCTGCATCGAATCGGCCAGCGCGCTGCTCTGCAGCAGGTGATAACGGTCGTAGCGGTATTTGTCGAACTTGTGCAGGTAGACGTTGTTGAGACTGGCGCCGCTGTAGATCACGCAGTCATCAATCACGAAGCCTTTCAAATGCAGCACGCCGAACAGCTCGCGGGTCTGCACCGGCACGCCGTACACCGGTACAACGCTGTCGTGGGTGCGCGTGGTTTCCTGGTACCACGCCGAGTTGCCCGGCTGCTTGCCGGCACCGATCAGGCCACGCTGGGCGCGCAACCAGTCGACGACGACCACCACGTCCAGTTCCGGACGCGCCAGTTTCGCGGCGTGCAAGGCATCGAGAATTTCCTGGCCGGCTTCATCCTGTTGCAGGTACAGCGCGACGATGTAGATGCGCTGGGTCGCTGCGGCGATTTTTTCCAGCAGGCAACGACGGAACTCGGCAGCGCCAGAGAGGATGGTGACGGCATCGGCGGTCAGCGGAAAACTGCGCAGTTTAGGCAGCAGAGAGCGTTTGAAAAGCGACGGCATAGGGCTCGCAATGGGTCGAATCCGGAGAGTTCGAGAGCTTACACCATGGATGGGCTTGGGTCTTGCTGGTGTCTGTGCTGCCCTCATCGCCAGCAGGCTAGCTGCCACATCTGAAATGCATTCCCCTGTGGGAGCGGGCCTGCAAGCGATAGCTATCCAATCAATAATAAAAAAGCCGATTGACCAAGGAGAACGATCGTTCTACTGTTGGCCGCATGAACGAAATAACTAGCAACGACACACGCGACATCATTCTGGATGTCACCGAAAAGTTGATCTACAAAAGTGGCATCTCTGCCACCGGCATGGATCTTCTGGTGAAAACCGCCGGCGTCTCCAGAAAAAGCATTTACCGCTACTTCGCCAATAAGGAGGAGCTGACCGTCGCCGCCCTGCAACGGCGCGACGTGCGCTGGATGCACTGGTACAGGACCGCCGTCGACCAGGCCGAAACCCCGGCCGATCGCCTGCTCAACCTGTTTACCGTGCTCAAGACCTGGTTTGCCTCGGAAGGCTTCCGTGGCTGTGCCTTCATCAACACCAGCGGTGAAACCGGCGACCCGCAAGACCCGGTTCGCCTGGTCGCCAAAGAACACAAACAGAAGCTGCTCGACTACGTGCGCGAGCTCTGCACCGAACATGGCGCCAAAGACCCGGAGACGCAGGCCAGACAGCTGCTGATCCTGATCGACGGTGCCATTACCGTGGCGCTTGTCATGGGTGATCACAGTGCCGCCGATAATGCGCAATGCATGGCGCGAAAGTTATTCCAAGCCCGACAACTTGCTTGAACTTTAATTTGATAGGGAGACTTTACATGTCTAACGCCGAAGTTCGTCCGCCATTGCCGCCCTTTACCCGTGAGTCCGCCATCGAAAAAATTCGCCTGGCCGAAGACGGCTGGAACTCCCGTGACCCGGAACGGGTGTCCCTCGCCTACACCCTGGACACCAAATGGCGTAACCGCGCCGAATTCGCCTACAACCGTGAAGAAGCCAAGGGTTTCCTGACCCGCAAATGGGCCAAGGAACTGGACTATCGGCTGATCAAGGAACTCTGGGCGTTCACCGGCAACCGCATCGCTGTGCGCTACGCCTATGAATGGCACGACGACTCGGGCAACTGGTTCCGTTCCTACGGCAACGAAAACTGGGAGTTCGACGAGAACGGCCTCATGGCCAACCGGTTCGCCTGCATCAACGACATGCCGATCAAGGAAAGCGACCGCAAGTTCCACTGGCCGCTGGGTCGTCGGCCGGATGATCACCCAGGGCTGTCCGATCTCGGTCTTTGAATTCACATAGATCAACTGTGAGCGGGCTCGCCCGCGATAGCGGAATGTCAGTCAGCCAATGTGTTGAATGTGACGCTGCCATCGCGGGCGAGCCTGCTTGTGTTCGCTGAACAGGCATTGGCGTAATGCGCGGATTGTCGGGGATTGGGCGATTAACGGGACTGAGCCGCCGTTTGTGTGGCAGATCGGGAATGGGCCCGACCGTAAAATCTGAATCCGAGCCTACAAGGAATTGGGGCAGCGCGGTCGCAGCAGAAGTTGGATGTAGGTAAGATATCGGCCCTTCCCCGCAGCCCTTTCCTGCACCCCGCCGAATAAGTCGATTCTATGCCTTTCGAACTCAGCGTTGATCTCTCCACCCTGGCCATTCTGGCCGTTGTCGCCTTCATAGCCGGTTTCATCGACGCCATTGCCGGCGGCGGCGGTCTGTTGACCACCCCGGCGCTGCTGACCGCCGGCTTGCCGCCGCATCTGGTGCTGGGCACCAACAAACTCAGTTCGACTTTCGGCTCGGCCACCGCCAGCTTCACCTTCTACCGGCGCAAGCTGTTCCATCCCCGGCAGTGGCTGCACGCCATTGTCGGCACGCTGGTCGGCGCGTTGACCGGTGCGGTGGTTGCGCATTACCTGCCCGCCGAATGGCTGAACAAGATGCTGCCGGTGATCGTGTTCGCCTGTGGCCTCTACCTGTTGTTTGGTGGCACGCCGAAAGCGCCGCTGGACAGCAACGCGCCGATCAAGAAAAAGTGGCAATCGACCCAAGGCTTCAGCCTGGGTTTCTACGACGGCGTGGCCGGCCCCGGCACCGGTGCGTTCTGGACCGTCAGCAGTATGCTGATGTACCCCATCGACCTGGTGAAGGCCAGCGGTGTGGCGCGCAGCATGAACTTCGTCAGCAACATTGCGGCGCTGTCGGTGTTCATCTTTTCCGGGCAAGTGGACTGGATCATCGGCCTGTGCATGGGCCTGTCGGTGATGGTCGGTGCATTCTTCGGCGCCCGCTCCGCCATCAGTGGCGGAGCCAAATTCATTCGTCCGGTGTTCATCACCGTGGTGCTGGGCCTGACCGTGCGGCTAGCCTGGCAACACTGGTTCAGCGTGGCCTAGACGCCGCGCCACATAGACGTCGATCAGGTAACGGGCAATCGAGCGTGACGCCGGCAACGGCGGCAGCTCGTGCACGTTGAACCACTGGGCGTCCTCGATCTCGTCTTCCTGACACCGGCGTACTCGGCGTGAAAGCCGAGCATCATCGAGTGCGGGAACGGCCAGCACTGGCTGCCCATGTACTGGATGTTCTTGACCTCGATCTGCACTTCCTCGCGAACCTCGCGAATCAGGCAATCTTCGGCCGACTCGCCCGGCTCGGCGAATCCGGCCAGCGTGCTGTAGACCCCGGTGACAAAACGCGGTGAACGCGCCAGCAGGACTTCATCGCCACGGGTAATCAGCACGATCATGCTCGGCGAAATGCGCGGGTAATAACGCAGGTCGCACGGCTCGCAGTACATCGCCCGCTCCCGGATGACTTGCTTCGTGGCCTGTCCGCAATTGCCGCAAAAGCGGTGCTCGCGGGCCCAGGTGCCGATTTGCGCGGCATACCCCAGCACCTTGTAAACGGCGTGATCACCGTCGAGCATGAAGGCCCGCAGGCCTTTCCAGTTGCAGCCCGGCACTTCACTGTGACTGCGCAGTTCCAGCAGATAGACCGGTTCGCCATCCAGATGACCGATGCCATGTTCGGCAAGAATCGTCAGGTCCTGGCGCTTGAGCCATTCACGCGGGAACAGCGCTCCATTGTCGTCGAACAGAAAGCCTTCGGGGCTGCGCGCGACGGCCCAGCCGCCCGGTTGATCGGTGTCCAGTACTGCGGTGGTCCAGCGTGAAGTCATTTTTCAATCAATCCAGAAATTCGGGTTTCTGTTTGCTCATATGGGCGGCCATGGCCACGCGCAAATCGGTGGATTGCAGCATGGCGGCGTTCCAGGTGGCGACGTATTCGAGGCCGTCGTCGATGCGATGGTCACGCATGTAGCTGATCATCTCCTTGGTGCCGGTGACCGCAATCGGCGACTTGCTGGCGATGTCGCGGGCAATGCCCATGACGCCGTCGAGCAGGCTGGCGGTGTCGCTGTAGACGCGATTGACCAGACCGATAGTGCGCGCTTCCTCGGCGCCGAACGAGCGACCAGTGTAAGCCAGTTCACGCAGCATGCCGTCACCGATGATCCGCGGCAAGCGTTGCAATGTGCCAACGTCGGCGGCCATGCCGATGTCGATTTCCTTGATCGAGAATTGCGCATCTTCGGCGGCATAACGCATGTCGCAGGCGGCTATCAGATCGATCGCGCCACCCAGGCAGTAACCCTGAATCGCCGCCAGCACCGGCTTGCGGCAATTGTCGACGGCATTGAAGGAAGCTTGCAGTGCCAGAATCTTGCGCCGCAGCAGGCGGGCGTTGCGCCCCACGTCCTTGCCCAGCTCATTGGCCACGCCGGCCAGCATCATCAGGTCGATACCGGACGAGAAATGTTTGCCGGCGCCACTGAGCACCACCACCCGCACTTCGTCGGTGTCGTCGATCCACTGGAAGATCTCGATGATCTCGCTCCAGAACGCGGCATTCATCGAATTGATCTTCTCCGGACGATTGATCTGCACATGGGCAATTTTATCGGCCAGTTCGACGGTGAACGCAGTGTACTGAGACATGGCAGTGATCCTTTACCGGGCAAAAATGAGGCCCGAACTATAACAAGGCATGCCGTTCGGCAGTAAGGCAGCGGTTCGGCCAAAAGCGGGACTGCATGGCGCACCAGCGTAGTGCGCAGGCGTGACAGCACTCGCACATTCATGTGAACGCCAGGTTACCTTTTGGGGCTCGATCGCAAAAAAACGTGCACTTCGTCGGAGCGTTTGAACCCTTTTCATGCACGTCCGTACCTCATTGAACCGATTGTCGAACAATTTTGCCATCTGTGCTTCACCGCTCTAAGTTCTGGCCTAGACTCATTTTCGCGAGGCAAAACCGGTCGGTCACAAAGTGCAAAAATAATCGAAACTTTTGCTCTTAGTGGCCGGTCCTCTGAAAGGTAGGTGCGTTGCGACTGGTGCAATCCTTGCAGCGTCCACTCCAGCCAATCTGCTTCAACGCATGGGCAGCGTTTGCTGCCCAGTGCGTCGCGCGTTTGCGCCCGGCCACAGGAATTGGCCACGAAACACCGTTTGCCAGACCTGAGAATTAGATCAACAACACGGGAGATTCATATGATCAGTGCGGCTTTAGACATTCAGGGAGAACGTGCTCATCAGCAGGTCGGCGATACGAGCGCCGTGAGCGCCCCAAGTGCCAAATCGATCAACGTCCCGAGCACCAAGACGCTGATACCGGTGGCCAGCCAGAACCCCAATCGAAAGAAAGTGTTGTTCGTGACCTCGGAAATCGCCGACCTGGTGAAGACCGGCGGTCTGGGCGACGTCTCGGCAGCACTGCCCCGGGCCATGGCGCTATTGCACGATGTGCGTGTGCTGATCCCCGGTTACCCGCAAGTGCTGCACAGCGAAAACCCGATTCACATTATTGGCGAGCTCGGTGGTCATGCCGCATTGCCACCCTGCAAGATCGGGCGCATGGACATGCCCGACGGCCTGGTCATTTACGTGTTGATCTGCCCTGAACTCTACGAGCGCGAAGGGTCTCCCTACGGCGCCAACAACGGCCGTGACTGGCCGGACAACCATATCCGCTTCGCCCGCCTGGGCCTGGCCGCTGCCGATATCGCTGCCAACCTTGCCCAAATTCACTGGTGCCCGGACCTGGTTCACGCCCATGACTGGCCTGCCGGCCTGGCGCCTGCCTACATGCACTGGCGTGGGCAACGCACTCCGACGCTGTTCACCATTCACAACCTCGCCTACCAGGGCGTGACCAGTCTTGGGTCGTGCCCGGAACTGGGCATTCCCGCACATGCTCTGCAACAGGAAGGCATGGAGTTCTACGGCAAGATGTCGTTCCTCAAGGCCGGCATGGCCTATTCGAGCCACATCACCACTGTCAGCGCCACCTATGCCCAGGAAATCACCACCCCGGCCTTCGGCTGCGGTCTCGACGGTTTTCTTGCCGCCAAGACCCAGCAAGGTCTGCTCAGCGGCATTCCCAATGGCATTGATGAAAGCTGGGACGCCGCCACCGACTCGCACCTGTTCCGCCCGTTCAGCATCGGTGACTGGGAAGGCAAAGCGGTCAACGCGGCGCACGTGCGCGACCTGTTTGGCCTGGACGATTCAGAAGGTCCGCTGTTCGCCGTGGTCTCGCGCCTGGTGTACCAGAAAGGCCTGGACCTGACCGAAGCCGTGTCCGAGTACATCGTCCAATCGGGTGGCCAGATCGCGATCATCGGTCGCGGCGAGCCGGAAGAAGAACAAGCCATGCGCGAACTGGCCCTGCGTTTCCCCGGGCAAATCGGTGTACGCATCGGCTTCAACGAAACCGACGCCCGCCGTATGTTCGCCGGGAGCGATTTCCTGCTGATGCCATCGCGTTATGAACCGTGCGGCCTCAGCCAGATGTACGCCCAGCGCTTCGGCTCGTTGCCGGTGGCCCGTAACACCGGCGGCCTGGCCGACACCATCGAAAACGGCGTGACCGGTTTCCTGTTCGACGAATCCACCGTCGAGAGTTATCAGGAAGCGTTGAGCCGGGCTTTCAGGGTGTTTGCCTTTCCCGACCTGCTCAATGCCATGCGTTGCCGCGCCATGGCGGCGCCGTTCAACTGGTGCAAAGCGGTCGAACCCTACGCAGAACTCTACGAACAGCTGGTCGCCAAGGCGCTGGGGAAATCGAACAGACAGTAAGAGGTTTTTGAACAATGCCGTTACGGACCCTTGAGACCTGGCCCCACGGCGCAATCATGCTGGACGCAGAACACACGCGTTTTGCCTTGTGGGCGCCAGATGCGTTTTTTGTCAGTGTCGAACTGGAAGATGGACAATCCTTGCCGCTACTGCCTCAGGCCGATGGCTGGTTCGTGATCAAGGCGCGTTGCCCCGCAGGTACGCGTTATCGCTACAACATAGACGGTGAGATTGAAGTCCCCGACCCCGCCTCCCGCGCGCAGGCCGGCGACATTCACCTGCACAGCGTGGTGGTCGATCCCCTCGCCTACACCTGGCAACACAGCGCCTGGCTGGGACGGCCATGGAACGAGGCGGTGATCTACGAGTTGCATGTCGGTGCGCTGGGCGGCTTCAGCGCAGTCGAACAGCACCTCGAGCGCCTCGCGGCGTTGGGCATTACGGCCATCGAGCTGATGCCTATCGCACAATTTCCCGGTGAACGGAACTGGGGCTATGACGGGGTGCTGCCCTACGCGCCCCAGGCGTCCTATGGCACCCCTGAACAACTCAAGCACCTGATCGACACCGCCCACGGCCATGGCCTCGCGGTGATCCTCGACGTGGTCTACAACCATTTCGGCCCGGATGGCAATTACCTGCATCGCTACGCCAAGGGCTTCTTCAACGAAGACAAGCACACGCCCTGGGGCGCGGCCATCGATTTCCGGCGGCGCGAGGTGCGTGATTTCTTCATCGACAATGCGTTGATGTGGTTGCTGGAATACCGCTTTGACGGTTTGCGCTTCGATGCGGTGCACGCCATCGAAAGCCCGGACTTTCTTCAGGAGCTGGCACAACGGATTCGCCAGCAGACCGATCCGGTGCGGCATGTGTGGTTGACGGTCGAGAACGAGCACAACCAGGCCAGCCTGTTGCAGGAAGGCTTCGACGCGCAGTGGAACGACGACGGCCACAACGCGTTGCACGTCCTGCTGACTGGCGAAACCGATGCCTATTACGCCGACTACGCGGACAATCCCACAGAGAAACTGGCTCGTTGCCTGAGCCAGGGTTTCGTGTTCCAGGGCCACACCAACCGACACGGTGAAGCGCGGGGCGAGCCCAGCGGGCACCTGCCCCCCAGCGCGTTCGTATTGTTTTTGCAGAACCATGACCAGATCGGCAATCGTGCGTTCGGTGAACGTCTGCCGCAACTGGCCCACCCCGACGCGCTGAAAGCCGCGACCGCACTGTTGCTGTTGTCGCCGATGATCCCGCTGATGTTCATGGGCGACGAGTTCGCCGCCGAGCAACCGTTCCTGTTCTTCACCAGCCATCACGGCGAGCTCGCGGAACTGGTCCGTGAAGGCCGACGTAACGAGTTTGCCGCGTTTGATGCGTTTGCCGATCCGGAGAAACGTGAACGGATTCCCGACCCGAATGCACAGCAGACCTTCGAAGACTCTCGCCCCTGCCTGACGGCCAGTCGAGACTCCGCCATGTACCAGCTGTATTGCCAACTGTTGAAAATCCGCCATGAGCGGATCGTGCCGCACGTGTCCGGCGCCCATCCACTGGGCGCCGATGTGCTGGCCGAAGGCGCCGTCACGGCGCGCTGGCAACTGGGCGATGGCAGCCTGCTGCGCATTGACCTGAACCTCAGCGGCAAGCCAGTGGTCCACTCCCCACAGGCCGGCAATGCGTTGTTGTTCGAACACCCGCCGGAGTCCGCCGACCTGTTGGATCAGGGCACCCTTGCCCCATATTGCGCGCTAGTCAGCCTCACGGCCGCGGCCCCTTTGCTACCCCCGGATGGAGAGCGCCAATGAGCGATGCGCAACTGGAAATACTGGCCGGCCGAGCTGGCCTGGCGGTCGACTGGATCGACGCCAACGGCCGCCCACAGAAAGTCGCCCCATCAGTGTTACGTAACGTCCTGACCGGACTCGGCCACCCGGCCGGCACCGCCCAGGAAATCGACGCCAGCCTGCTCGAATTGCAGCAGGTGCAACAGACCCGGCATTTGCCGCCGCTGTTGACCGCAGACTTTGGCGTGGGCCTCAACCTGGCGCATTACTTCGAGCCGCAGACACCCTGCGAGATCCACCTTGAAGATGGTTCGCGGCTCAGCCTGAAACTGGATGCCGAGGCGATATTGCCCGGTCTGATCCCGGTCGGTTACCAGCACGTCAGCATTGACGGGCAGTCCTTTACGCTGGCCGTGGCGCCGTCGCGCTGCTACAGCGTCGGCGACGCCGTCGACAGTCCGATCCCCCGCGCCTGGGGCCTTAGCGTGCAGCTGTATTCGCTGCGCCGTCCCGGCGATGGCGGTTTCGGCGACACCCAGGCCCTCGAGGATCTCGCCCGGGTGGCCGGTGAACGGGGCGCCGAAGCCTTGGCGATCAGTCCGCTGCACGCGATGTTCAGCAACGACACCCAGCGCTACAGTCCCTATTCGCCGTCCAGCCGTTTGTTTCTCAACAGCCTGTACGCCGCGCCCGGAGCAATCCTTGGTGAGCGCGCAATGCGCACAGCGATAGATGCCACCGGGCTCGCCGCTGAACTCAAGCACCTCGAGGCGCTGCCACTGGTTGACTGGCCCGTCGCGGCCGAAGCCAAGCACCGTCTGTTGCAAGCGCTGTACGAAGGCTTTGTCCAGGGCGAACACCCGCTGCATGAAGACTTCAGCAGTTTCCGCCACGCTGCCGGCGAAGCCCTGGAAAACCACTGTCGCTTCGAAGCCATTCAGGAAGCCCGCGCCGCCAAGGGTGAAAACCTCGACTGGCGCGAATGGCCCGAGCAATGGCGCGATCCGCGTAGCGCGGCGCTGGCTGACTTCGCCGAAGAGAATGCCGGGCGCATCGGCTTCTTTGCCTTCTGCCAATGGCTGATCACCCGCTGCCTGGAGCGCGCACAAACCGCCGCCCGCAGCAGCGGCATGAGCATTGGCTTGATCGCTGACCTGGCGGTGGGTGCCGACGGCGGCGGCAGCCAGGCCTGGAGTCGCCAGGATGAATTGCTCGCCTCCCTGACCGTGGGTGCGCCACCCGACATCCTCAACCGCACCGGCCAGGGCTGGGGAATTTCCGCGTTCTCGCCCGAAGGCCTGGTACGCAATGGCTTTCGCGCCTTTATCGAAATGCTCCGGGCCAATTTCGCCCACGCGGGCGGTCTGCGCATCGATCACGTCATGGGGCTGCAACGGTTGTGGGTGATCCCCAACGGCGCCTCACCCGCTGACGGTGCTTATCTCTATTACCCGGTTGACGACCTGTTGCGCCTTCTGACCCTGGAATCCCATCGGCATCAGGCCATCGTCCTGGGCGAGGATCTCGGGACGGTACCGGACGGTCTGCGGGAAAAACTCATCGCCCGCTCGATCCTCGGCATGCGCGTGATGCTGTTCGAACAGGACAACGCTCGCTTCAAACCGATTCTCGACTGGCCGGACAACGCCTTGGCGACCACCAGCACCCATGACTTGCCGACGCTCAATGGCTGGTGGCATGGCCGCGACATCGACTGGAACGCTCGACTGGGGCTGGTCGATGCCCAAGGTGAAATCGAGTGGCGCCATCATCGCGAACGGGAGCGCGAAGGCCTGCGGCGGGTGTTGAGCGAAGACCCGCAGAACTTCCGCGAGGAGTCCCACGAAACCGATCAGGTACTCGACGCCGCCATTCGTTTCCTCGGCCATACCCGCGCTCCGCTGGTGTTGCTGCCGCTGGAGGATGCCCTGGGCATCGAACAGCAGGCCAACCTGCCCGGCACCATCGATACGCATCCCAATTGGTCGCGACGTTTGCCCGGCGACAGCGAAGCATTGCTCAATGACCCGGACGCCGCCAGGCGTCTGGAACTGCTCGCTTGCGCGCGACTTCAGGCCGCCGAGCGTGACCGATGAATCCGCCACGTACCCATCCGCTGCGGGCGACCTTGCGACTGCAGTTTCATAAAGGCTTCACGCTCGACGATGCGGTGCCGCTGGTGCCCTATTTCGCCAGCCTCGGCATCAGCCATGTCTACGCATCGCCGCTGCTGAGCGCCCGCGCCGGCTCCATGCATGGTTATGACGTGGTGGACCCGACCACGGTCAATCCTGAACTGGGCGGCGAAGCGGCATTGCGCCGGCTGGTCAGCGCGTTGCGTGCACAGGACATGGGGCTGATCCTCGACATCGTCTCCAACCACATGGCGGTCGGCGGCGGTGACAACCCCTGGTGGCTGGACTTGCTGGAATGGGGACGCCTGAGCCCCTATGGCGAGTTCTTCGACATCCAGTGGCATTCGCCCGATCCGTTGATGGAAGGCCAGCTGTTGTTGCCCTTCCTCGGCAGCGATTACGGCGTTGCGTTGCAGGACGGCACCCTGCCCTTGCGTTTCGATGCGCAGCATGGCGCGTTTTACGTTGAGCACTACGATCATCACTTCCCGATTTGCCCGATGAATTTTGGCGAACTGCTGAAAGCGGATGACGAGCAACTCAAATCACTGGCCGACCGCTTCAGCACCTTGAGTTATCAGAACGACGCCCACCGTCTGGCGATGCCGTTGAAAGACGAGCTGCGTGAACTCGCCAGCGACCCGGCCGTGCTGCACATCATTGAACAGAACCTGAAAGCCTACGATTCGCTCACGCCCGAGGGCTTCCAGCGTCTGCATCAGTTACTGGAGCGCCAGAGCTATCGCCTCGCCAGTTGGCGTACGGCAGCGGACGACATCAACTGGCGGCGCTTTTTCGATGTCAACGAACTGGGCGGCCTGCGCGTGGAGCGTCCGGCGGTGTTCGAAGCGACCCACGCGAAAATCTTCGAACTGGTGGCTGAAGGCTTGATCGACGGTCTGCGCATCGACCACATCGACGGCCTCGCCGACCCGCGTGGTTACTGCCGCAAACTGCGTCGGCGGGTCGACAGCCTGGCACCGGATCGGCACTTGCCGATCTACGTCGAGAAGATCCTTGGCGAGGGGGAAACCCTGCACCGTGACTGGTCGGTGGATGGCACCACGGGTTACGAATTCATGAACCAGTTGTCATTGCTGCAACATGACCCGGAGGGCGCACAAACCCTGAGCGAGTTGTGGAGTCGCTACAGCGAACGGCCCGCCGACTTCCGTCAGGAAGCCCAACTGGCGCGCCAGCAGATCCTCAACGGTTCCCTCGCCGGTGATTTCGAAAGTGTCGCCCAGGCCCTGTTGCAAGTGGCCCGGGATGACCTCATGACCCGCGACCTGACCCTCGGCGCGATTCGCCGGGCATTGCAGGAACTGATCGTGCACTTTCCGGTGTATCGCACTTACATCAGTCCCCGTGGGCGCTCCGCGCAGGATGATGTATTTTTCCAGCAAGCCTTGGACGGTGCGCGGCAAACCCTCGGTGAGGCCGATTGGCCCGTGCTCGATTGCCTGGCCCGATGGCTGGGGGGTGAACCGTGGCGCAAGCGTCCGGTGGGCCGTCCGCGCAAGATGCTCAAGCATGCCTGCGTACGCTTTCAGCAGTTGACCTCGCCGGCGGCGGCGAAGGCCGTGGAAGACACCGCGTTCTATCGCTCGGCAGTTCTGCTGTCGCGCAATGATGTGGGGTTCAGCACCGAGCAGTTCAGCGCGCCGGTGGCCGACTTCCATGCCGCGTGCCTCAATCGCCTCGAAGAATTCCCCGATAACCTGTTGGCCACTGCGACCCACGACCACAAACGCGGCGAAGACACCCGCGCCAGGCTGGCGGTGTTGAGCGAGCGCAGCGCGTGGTTCGCCTGGCAGGTGCCGCTCTGGCAAACACTGGCCCGGCCGCTGCGCGACGACGACCAGATGCCGTCCGCCGGCGATGAGCTGATCCTGTATCAGGCGCTCCTTGGCAGCTGGCCACTGGATCTGCGCAATGACGATAAAGCCGCGTTCGAGCACTACACTCAACGTGTGTGGCAGTGGCAACAGAAAGCCTTGCGCGAAGCCAAGTTGCAAAGCAGCTGGAGCGCGCCGAACGACGCTTACGAACACGCAGCTCACCAATTCCTCGAACGCCTGCTGCTCAGCCCTGAAGGTGAACGGCTGCGCGCAGCCCTCGGTAATGCGGCGATGTCGATTGCTGCACCCGGTGCACTCAACGGCTTGGCGCAAACCTTGCTGCGCATGACCGTGCCGGGCATTCCGGACCTTTATCAAGGCAACGAGTACTGGGACTTCTCGCTGGTAGACCCGGACAACCGCCGCCCGGTGGATTACGCCAGTCGCCACCAGGCCATGCAGCGTCCGCAGGACGTGCCTGACCTGCTGGCGAGCTGGCGGAACGGGCACATCAAACAAACCCTGATTGCGCGCACGTTGAACCTGCGCGCCGAGCATCCCGAGCTGTTTCAGCGAGGGTCGTATCAAGCCCTGGAAGTGGTCGGCAGCGAGGCACACCGGGTGCTGGCATTTGCGCGCTCGTACAACCAGAAGCGGGCCATCGTGATCGTACCGATACGTTGTGCGGGCCTGCTGGAAAACAGTGCCGAACCCAAGGTCGGCGCGCAGCTGTGGGGCGATACGCGGGTCAAATTACCGTTCACCACCCCTGACGACAATCTGAAGGGACTTTTTTCCAGCGTCACAGTCACAGAACACAAGGAGCTGATGATTGGCGCCGCGCTGGGGGATTTCCCGGTCAATCTCTTTATCCAAAACCTTGAGTTCAGTTCAGGAGCATAGCGATGAGCACCGACGAAAAACGCATCCGCGAATTTGCCTATCAGATCTGGGAATCGGAAGGGAAACCCGAGGGCGAGGAAGTTCGTCATTGGGAGATGGCTCGCAAGCTGGCGGAAGCTGAAGCCCTGGCGCCGAAGAAGTCACCGAAAGCCGCCGGGAGCAAAGCCGCCACCGTCAAACCGGCAGTCAAAGCGGATGGCAAGCTCAACGGGCAGGCCGATGGCAAGGCTGCGGCATCGAAAGCCAAGGGCAAACCGGCCGCGGCGGCTGCGAAAGTAACGCCGCCGGGTGAAAAAGTGGCCGAGAAAAAACCGCGTGCCACGAAAAAACCACCCGCGGTTTGACGCTTCACTTCGTTTGCACTTGATTGAACTCGTGGCGAGCCCGCTCGCCACCGTGGGCGCGTTCGCCCACGAAAACACGAAAAATTGTGCAGGAGCGAGGCTTGCCCGCGAAGGCGGTGTTTCAGTCAACACTTGAATGGTCTGACTCACCGCCCACGTGGGCAAGCCGCGCTCCTGCAAAGAACTCCCATTTTTGCAGGAGCACCTATGACCAGTCCGAAAAAATCCGCGCCAGCACCTCAAGCCGAGGCCTCGCGAATCCGTGAAGGCTTGCCCTTCCCGCTGGGCGCCACCTGGGATGGTCTGGGGGTCAACTTTGCGTTGTTTTCCGCCAACGCGACCAAGGTCGAACTGTGCATTTTCGATGACGCCGGCGAAGTCGAACTGGAACGCATCGAACTGCCGGAATACACCGACGAGATTTACCACGGTTACCTGCCCGACGCCCATCCGGGGCTGATCTACGGTTACCGCGTCTACGGTGCCTATGATCCGGCCAACGGTCATCGCTTCAATCACAACAAACTGCTGATCGATCCTTACGCCAAACAACTGGTCGGCCAGCTGAAATGGTCCGAGGCGCTGTTCGGCTACACCATCGGCCATCCCGACGCCGACCTCAGTTTCGACGAACGCGACAGCGCGCCGTTCGTGCCCAAATGCAAGGTCATCGACCCGGCGCACACCTGGGGTCACGACCATCGCGTCAGCGTGCCGTGGGACAAGACGATCATTTATGAGACCCACGTGCGCGGCATCAGCATGCGGCACCCTTCCGTCCCCGAGAACGTGCGTGGCACCTTCGCCGGGTTGATGGTCGATGATGTGCTGGAACACATCCGCAAACTCGGTGTGTCGAGCGTGGAATTGCTGCCGATTCACGCATTTGTGAATGACCAGCATTTGTTGCACAAGGGCATGACCAATTACTGGGGCTACAACAGCATCGCGTTTTTTGCCCCGGACCCGCGCTACCTGGCCAGCGGCAAGATCGCCGAGTTCAAGGAGATGGTCGCGCACCTGCACGAAGCCAATCTCGAAGTGATTCTCGACGTGGTCTACAACCACACCGCCGAGGGCAACGAACAAGGCCCGACCCTGTCGATGCGCGGCATCGACAACGCCTCGTACTATCGCTTGATGCCCGACGACAAGCGCTTCTACATCAACGATTCCGGCACCGGCAACACCCTGGACCTGAGTCACCCGTGCGTGCTGCAAATGGTTACCGACTCTCTGCGTTACTGGGCCACGGAAATGCACGTGGACGGTTTCCGTTTCGACCTGGCGACCATTCTCGGTCGCTATCACGATGGCTTCGACGAGCGTCACAGCTTCCTCGTTGCCTGCCGACAGGACCCGGTGCTGCGCCAGGTGAAAATGATTGCCGAGCCGTGGGACTGTGGTCCCGGTGGTTATCAGGTCGGCGGCTTTCCGCCAGGTTGGGTCGAATGGAACGACAAATTTCGCGACACCGTGCGTGCATTCTGGAAAGGCGATGACGGTCAACTGGCTGACTTCGCCAGTCGTATGACGGCTTCGGGCGAAATGTTCAACCAGCGTGGCCGCCGGCCGTATGCGTCGATGAACTTCATCACCGCCCACGACGGTTTCACCCTCAATGACCTGGTGTCGTACAACGACAAACACAACGAAGCCAACGACGAGAACAACCAGGACGGCAGCAACAACAACCTGTCCTGGAACCACGGCGTCGAAGGCCCGACCGACGACCCTGAAATCAACGCACTGCGCCAGCGGCAGATGCGCAATTTCTTCGCCACGCTGCTGCTGTCCCAGGGCACGCCAATGCTGGTGGCCGGTGACGAGTTTGCCCGTACTCAGGAGGGCAACAACAACGCTTATTGCCAGGACAGCGAGATCGGCTGGGTCAACTGGGACCTGAGCGAAGACGGCAAGGCCCTGCTGAAGTTCGTCAAACGCCTGATCAAGTTGCGCCTGACCTACCCGATCCTGCGTCGCGGACGATTCCTGGTGGGCAATTACAACGAGGACATCGGCGTCAAGGACGTCACCTGGCTCGCACCGGACGGCAGCGAGATGAGCATTGAGCAATGGGAAGACGCGCACGGCAAATGCCTGGGCATGTTGCTTGATGGTCGCGCACAGGAAACCGGGATCCGCCGCAAGGGCGGTGACGCGACCTTGCTGCTGGTGGTCAACGCCCACCATGACATCGTCAACTTCACCTTGCCCGAAGTCCCGGACGGCGGTTTCTGGACCTGCATGGTCGACACCAACCAACCGTCGATTCGTGGTCAGGAACGCTTCGAGTTCGGTCACGAATATTCCGTCACCGGCCGTTCGCTGCTGTTGTTCGAATTGCAGCATGAGGAAGAAGAGTGAAATGGACCTACAGGATTTTCTTCAGCGACAGTCAGCGGACTACGCCGATACACGGGCGCTAGGCCGGTGCCTGCGGGAGCTGGTCGAGGCCGGTCTCGATCAGCTTCCGCTGCCGGGCAGCGGCCGGACGCTGGAGCGTTTTCAGCGTCTGGCCGAGGTCGGCGGGCATGATCTGGGGTTGTGCAAGTTGTACGAAGGTCATACCGATGCCCTGGCGATCATTCAGCAACTCGGCGGTTCGCCCACGCCTTCCAGCACTTGGGGAATGTGGGCCGCCGAGCCGCCGGACGCCCGGGTGCGGGTCAGCCCTCAAGGCCAGATGGTTGCGCTGAACGGGCGAAAGGCCTGGTGCTCAGGCGCGGCGGTGTTGAGCCACGCGTTGCTGACGGCGTGGGATGAACAGGAGCGCCAGCAACTGGTCGCAGTGGCGCTGGATCAGCCCGGCGTAACCGTCACCGGTCAAGGCTGGCAAGCGCTGGGCATGGGCGCCACCGGCAGCGTCGAAGTGCTGTTCGACGGCGCCGAGGCGCAGGCCATCGGCAACCCCGGCGACTACCTGCAACGCCCGGGTTTCTGGCAAGGCGGGATCGGCATTGCGGCGTGCTGGTACGGCGCGGCGCAGAGTCTCGCCGAACGCCTGCGCAGTCACTGCGGCCATCGCGAAGAACCCCACGCCCTCGCCCACCTTGGCGCCGTCGACAGCGCGCTGCACGCCGCGGCAACGGTGTTGCGATTCAGCGCGTTGAGCATCGATGCCGCCCCACAGGAAAACGCCGAACGCCTCGCTCGCCGCGCCCGTGCGGTGGTTGAGAATGCCGTCGAACAGGTGATCCTGCACGTCGGCCACGCCCTCGGCGCCGGCCCTTATTGCAAGGACCGGCAATTCGCCCGACTGATCGCCGACCTGCCGGTGTTCCTGCGCCAAAGCCACGCCGAACGCGACCTCGCCGCGCTCGGCCAGCACATCATCAAGGGAACATGGACGTTATGAAAACCAATCCCATCGTCGGTCAGGGCACACCCTTGCACCTGTGGCAAACCTCCAGCCACCTGGCACAAATGCCGGTGATCGACATTCTCGACCTGGTGCCCGAAGGTTCCCGGGCCGTGATCGTGGCCCCGCACCCGGACGACGAAGTGCTCGGCTGCGGCGGTTTCCTGCAATTGCTCGCCGCCGCTCAGCGGCCGTTGCAACTGATCTCGGTCACCGATGGCAGTGCCAGCCACCCCGGCTCCCGGCGCTGGCCGGTCGAGCGCTTGAGCGCGGTCCGTCCGCAGGAATCCGTTGAAGCGTTGCGTCGACTCGGTCTGCCGTTACACAGCCTTAAATGGCTGCGCGGCGGGTTTGCCGACAGTCAGGTGGCAGCGCGGGAAACGCAATTGGCTGAATTCATCGAGCGTCACCTGCGCCCCAACGACGTGGTCTTCACCACATGGCGCGAAGACGGCCATTGCGACCATGAAGCAGTCGGGCGTGCCAGTGCCGCAGCGGCGAAACGCGTCGGGGCAACGGTGCATGAACTGCCCGTCTGGACCTGGCATTGGGCAACCCCTGAAGACAGTCTGGTGCCGTGGCAGCGTGCGCGAAAAATCCTCCTGGCCCCGCCGCTGGTCGCGCGCAAGCGTCATGCCATCCATGCCTTCGCCAGCCAACTGGAAGGCGACCCGAATATCGGCTTGCCACCGGTGCTGGCACCGTACGTGCTTGATCGTTTGCTGCAACCGTTCGAAGTGGTGTTTCTATGAGCGTCGAGGATCGCTACTTCGACGGGTTGTTCGCCGGTAGCGACGATCCCTGGGCGTTTCGTCAGCGCTGGTACGAACAGCGCAAGCGCGCGATCACCCTCGCCGCGTTGCCCCGCCCCCGCTACCGCTCCATCTTCGAACCCGGTTGCGCCAACGGTGAACTGAGCGCCGAGCTGGCCACACGTTGCGACCGTCTGTTGTGTTGCGACACCGCAGCCGCCGCCGTGACGCTGGCCAGAACGCGCCTGAGTCTGTTCGACCACGCTGAAGTGCGCCAAAGCCGCTTGCCCGGCGACTGGCCGAACGAGCAGTTCGACCTGATCGTGCTCAGTGAAGTCGGTTACTACCTGGACGCCGGTGACCTCAATCAACTCATCAAACAGGCGACACAGTCACTGACTGCCGACGGCCAACTGCTGGCCTGCCACTGGCGCCCGCCGATCGATGGTTGCCCGCTCAATGCCCGGCAGGTCCATGACTTGCTGCACGAGCATTTGCATCTGCCACGCCTGGTCTTGCATCAGGAAGCCGATTTCCTGCTGGAACTCTGGAGCCGCGAACCGCGCTCCGTGGCGGCGCTGGAGGGCTTGCGATGATTGGCATTCTGATCCCGGCGCACAACGAAGAAGCCTTGCTCGAAGACTGCCTGCAAGCCGCGCTGGGTGCCGCGCAACATGAACTGCTGGACGGTGAGGCGGTCGAGGTGCTGGTGGTGCTCGACAGTTGCACCGATCGCTCGTCCGACATCGTCGGCAACTACCCGGTGCACTGCCTGGAAATCAATGCACGCAATGTTGGCCAGGCCCGCGCTGCGGGTGCGCGGTTTTTGCTGGATCGCGGGGCGCGCTGGATTTCCTGCTCCGACGCCGACAGTCGCGTCGCTCACGACTGGTTGGTGGCGCAACTGTCGCTGGAGGTGGATGCGGTGTGCGGCACGGTGACCGTAGAAACCTGGGATGAATCCTTCAGTGAATCGGCACAGATTCGCTATCACCAGCACTATCAGAACCGTGAAGGACACCGGCACATTCACGGCGCCAATCTCGGCATCAGCGCCGAGGCCTACCGGCTCGCCGGCGGTTTCGAACCCCTGGCATGCGACGAAGACGTGCAACTGGTGCGGCAACTCGAACGCTGCGGCGCGACAATTGCCTGGAGTCATCGGCCCCAGGTACTCACCAGTGCCCGACTGGACAGCCGGGCCCGGGGTGGCTTCGGTGACTACTTGCGCGACCTGGTGCAGACCGGATGAAAAGCCGAGCGGATCAAACTCGACGCGACGAATAGCCGATCTTGAGCAATACTCTGCTCGCTGCAATCCAGGGTTCGGAGCGCGGCACTTTGCTATCAACGTGAACAAGGACGTAGCCCGATGAAATCCGTTTCCATCAGCGACAGCAGTCCATCAGCGCAAGTCTGGAACAGCGCTCTTCAGCTGGACAATGTTCCGGTCATCAACACTCAGACCCTGGTCCCCGCTGGCGCGCGCGCCGTGGTGATCGCGCCGCATCCCGGTGACGAAGTCGTGACCTGCGGCGGTCTCCTGCAATTACTGAGCACCCTTGGCCATCCCCTGCAATTGATCTCGATCACCGACGGCAGCGCCAGTCATCCGGGGTCGCAGCAGTGGTCGGAGAAACGCCTCAGCGTGTTCCGCCCCCAGGAAAGCGTCGAAGCCCTGCGCCGGCTCGGGTTGCCGATGCACAGCCTGAAGTGGATTCGCGGCGGTTTTACCGACAACGCCCTGGCCGAGCGCGAGCTTCAATTGACCCAGTTCATTACCCGCTACCTGCGGCCTGGCGATGTGGTGTTCACCACCTGGTGCGAGGACGGCAATGTCGACCATGAAACCGTCGGCCGCGCCAGCGCCAAAGCCGCAGCCTCCGTCGGTGCGGCGTTCAACGAAATGCCCGTCTGGGCCTGGCATTGGCCATCGCGTGACAGTGGATTGATCCCCTGGCACCGCGCACGCAAGGTCCGCCTCGATACCTGGACCGTTGCGCGCAAAAGCCACGCCACCCATGCTTACGCCAGTCAGCTCGACGGTGAACCGGCCATCGGTATCCCCCCGCTGCTGCCACCGGTGCTGCTTGAGCGGATGCGGTTGCCGTATGAAATCGTGTTCGTCTGAACGACACCGATCCCACAGGGGAAGGCGTTACATTCGGACTGAACTGCCTGCGCCGGTTTCAGTCGCATGCATAGGCAACCCTGATTCAGAGGAGTGAACGTGACCAATGATTCCAAGCCGCAGGCCGTCGACTCGGTGCCATTGAACACGCCCCCGGCAATTCATCGATTGCGGGTGTTGACGGTCAACACCCACAAGGGGTTTACCGCGCTCAACCGACGCTTCATTCTTCCGGAACTGCGTGAGGCGGTACGCAGTACTTCCGCGGACCTGGTGTTCCTGCAGGAAGTCGTCGGTGAACACGAGCGGCACTCTTCCCGTTTCAACAATTGGCCGCAGACCTCGCAATACGAGTTTCTGGCCGACAGCATGTGGAGCGATTTCGCCTACGGGCGCAATGCGGTATACCCCGATGGTCACCACGGCAATGCCCTGCTGTCCAAGTACCCTATCCGCGAATACCGAAACCTCGACGTCTCGATCACCGGGCCCGAACGCCGAGGACTGCTGCATTGTGTGCTGGACGTACCGGGCCACGCCGAAGTCCATGCGATCTGCGTGCACCTGAGCCTGCTGGAAAGTCATCGCCAGTTACAGCTCGAATTACTCTGCCAACTGCTGGAATCATTGCCCGACGATGCCCCGGTGATCATCGCCGGCGACTTCAACGACTGGCAGCTGCAAGGCAACACCGCCCTCGCCCGCCGTGACTACCTGCACGAAGCCTTCGAACGTCACCACGGTCGCCCTGCCAAAACCTATCCGGCACGGTTTCCGTTGCTGCGCCTGGACCGGATTTACCTGCGCAACGCCAGCAGCCACGAACCGCGAATATTGGGCAGCAGGCCATGGACGCATTTGTCGGATCATTTGCCATTGGCGGTGGAAGTGCATTTGTAGCCAATACCTGTTAGTTCTTACAGTATCCCGTCGCCTGGATTGAAGGCATCCTTTGTCAACTGTTCATTGGGCGGAAACGACGGTTCACGATGACTTCCCTTGCGTGTCACGACAGCAACACTCCGACGTTGGCAGTGATGGACTCTCGGGGGCTGCCTGTCCGTATCGTCGCCTACTGTCGTGAGCATGCAATCCAGATCGCGGAGTCGCGGATCACTCGTCAAGCCTTCAACGCTGCCGGGCAAAAGGTGGCGAGCTGGGACCCAAGACTGTGGGAAGACTCACCGACACCCAATGTGGCAACGGTGCACGGACTGTCGGGTCAAACGCTACTGACCAACAGTGTCGACGCTGGTTGGAAAGTGGATTTGCTGAATGACGCAAGCTCATCACTGGTGAGTTGGGACAGTCGCGGCAGCCAGCGTCAAAACGAGTACGATTGGCTTCAACGCCCGGTTACCATCAGCGAGCAGTTGGCCAGCGAATCACAGCTTATCGTCGAGCGATTGATCTACGGCACTGCGAGCACTGAGTTTTCGGCCCATAACCAATGCGGCCAACGGGTTCGTCATGATCATGCTGCTGGCAGCCAATTGTGGGCGGAGTACACGGTAAGCGGTGTGCCAATCGTAGAAGTCCTGCGCTTTTTGAAAAGGCTGGACACACCAGACTGGCCACTCGCTCTGCCGATGCGCGATGCATTGCTTGAGGATGGCGCAGGTTATGTTTCACATCACTCCTACTACGCAGCAGGTGCAATGCGCAGTGAGACTGATGCCGGGAATAATCTTCGGTCATTTACCTATACGCTGGCCGGAGAGCTCAAAGAGGTTCGGCTGAAACTCGCGGGTGTGGGCCAATCAACGCACGTGCTGGTCAGCGACATTCATTACAACGCCTCGGGCCAAGCTGAAAGCGAAACGGCCGGTAACGGAGTGGTGACGACCTCGCAATACAGTGCTGACGACGGCCGCCTGATTCGACTGTCGAGTGGCGTCCCCGGCTTTGCCCCGCATCAAGACTTGCATTACCACTACGATCCAGTGGGCAATATATGTCGCCTCGAAGACAAGGCACAGCTCGTCCGTCACTTCAAAAACCAGCGAACCGACCCCAGCAATAGCTATTGTTATGACAGCCTTTACCAGTTGGTTAAGGCCCATGGAAGACAAGTGGCTTCAAGTAGTCATGGCCCTGCCCTCCCATCCATACTGCCCACACCATTGGATGCGAATCAGCTCATCAATTACACCCAATCCTTCTCTTATGATGCTTCCGGCAATCTGCTTTCTCGCCACCATAGCGGCGCGCCGGCATTGAATATGGCCGTTTCCAAATGCAGTAACCGTTGTTTAACCGTGTTCGATGAAACATCTCCACCTGATGAGGAAGCAATCGCCAGCGGGTTTGATGCCGCCGGTAATCAACTGCAACTAACGCGCGGTCAGGTCATGAGCTGGAACGCTCGAAATCAACTGCATCGGGTCACGATGGTCGTGCGGGAGGATGGCCCGGACGATCTGGAATTTTATGTTTACGGTGAGCGCAGTGAGCGACTGCGCAAAGTGCGACTTACTCAAACGAGCAGCCGCACATTGCGCGCTGAGGTGCGTTACCTGAAAGGACTCGAAATACATATTGATAACGCGAGCGGCGAAGAGCGCCACGTCCTCAATGTGAGGGCGGGCCAGAACCAGGTTCGAGTTCTGCATTGGGAAACAATGCCGCCAAAAGATGTTATTCAGGATCAACGTCGTTTTGGCCTGACGGATCTGCTTGGTTCATGTACCGCAGAGCTTGATGAAAACGCTCGTCTGATCAACCAGGAAGGTTTTTACCCGTATGGCGGAACCGCTTGGTGGGCGGGAGTTAGCTCTTTGGAGACGAAATACAAGACTCGACGCTATTCGGGAATGGAGCGGGATGCCGCAGGGCTTTATTACTATGGGTATCGTTACTATGCGCCGTGGTTGCAGCGATGGATGTGTCCGGA
>LNAP01000315.1_pt1 | contig 54747 bp, 53 predicted proteins | sample 602601 | NCBI WGS metagenome assembly LNAP01 (sample SAMN02440304, study PRJNA202911) | soil metagenome | biome: Subtropical and temperate rainforests or woodlands; isolation source: soil samples (1 kg each in a 20% v/v slurry with milli Q water) were... ...
TTTTCGACCTTCAATCACATCTAGCATGTCTGCAGTAGAACTGAACTTGAAAGTGGTAGTGTCATAAGTTGGAGTGTGCGGCGCCCCAAACTGGTCAACGATTTCCCCGGCATGAATACAGTTGGTAGCAACCCCATTATTTTTAAGCGTCATTTAATTTATCCTATCCAATGAACTTCACGTTTTAGCCAAAACTTGTGCATATCAATCGGCGTGTTGTGTAAAGATTAGTGTTGGTGCGCGTTTAAAAATGACCACCTGTGCGCGTTGAATTTTGACCAGGTGTTTATGGGTATAGATTACTACACCACTGTGGATAAGTCGAACAGACTGACGAGGTCAGCATATGAACTAGCAGACTTCGGCCGACAGGAAACCTACTCAGAATTAGAAGATGATGCTTATAGTGAAAAGCTGGCTTACGGGCTTGTTTTACTTCTAACTGATAATGCTTAGAAATTTGCTTTTCCCACATCATTTGAAAAATTATTCAATTTTTTGCATTTTCACCTTCGCAGCAGACTCAATTAACACAAGCCCAAAGCTAGGAACGATGCAACTGGCGCATCAAAACATGCGACGCCACACGAAGTGGCTGACTTTGATTACAGTTGCTATTGATATTAGCAACAGATCAATAGCAACGACTCATGCATAATGTCTACTCAAGCCGAATGCTGACTCTAGCTAGAATGCAACACTTCTTCATCAGCTAATTTAAGAATGTACTCGGCAAAATCATGATCTTCACCTTGTAACAGACGCGGCAGTTGCGACCTGAAATCCTCTCGCCTGCACCACTCCCGCATGTAGTCTTCCCATGAGCGCCAACGTCGTAACTGCTTCTGGGACATTTTTTCTTCATAAACCAAAAGATAGGCGCGTTCAAATAAAGAAATCAAAATCTCAAACATCACCTGCATTCGCTCGTTCTGCTCTTCATTCAAATTAGGTGTAGAAAGCTGCGAACGTAACTTAAGATCAGGATTTTCGATTACTAGCTTCAGAAAATCAGTATAGGTGTCTGAAAGCTGTTGATAGACTTCTTCATCTTCATTTTCACGCTCTTTACGTTGCTCATGTAAAAATGAATAAATCGCCAACGGCAGGCCAAATACCGTCACCACATAACTCAACATCTCCCAATTCGCAATGTTCATCATTTTATTTTTTACTAATTAAGTAATAAGGCGTTAGCTATCACAATAAAAATTTATTCTCCAACAAAATATATCAAAATCCACCTTCCCTAACACCAAATATTCGATACTAGCTATTTTTAATCAAATTCCGCTTACACAGAATCTAGGATACCCCTGGTTTATATATGATGATTTTCAGGCCATATTGTTTTTGGTGACGCGATGCATCTCACCCAAATCAGTTTCATAGGCTGTAATATTGGCTAATGTGATTTGAGCAATGTTGGTTAATGCCTCTTTTGTAAAAAAACCTTGATGTCCGGTAATAAGCACATTTGGGAAAGTGAGAAGTCGCATAAAAACATCATCATGAATCACTTGATTAGATAGATCATCAAAGAACAAATCGCCTTCCTCTTCATAAACGTCAAGGCCCAGGTTACCAATCTTGCCACTTTTAAGTGCACTAATCACAGCTTTTGTATCCACCAGTTTGCCGCGACTGGTGTTAATGAGCATGACTCCCTTTTTCATTTGTGCCAAAACCTGATGATTGATCATGTGGTGTGTTTCCGGCGTGAGCGGGCAGTGTAACGAAATAATATCGGATTCTGCATAAAGCTCTGCCAAGCCTACATAGTGCATCTTGTTTGACTGCACTTGATTCGGGCAAGGATCGTAGAGCAAAACATCACAACCTATGCTGTTCATGATATTGGCAAAAATCATTCCGATTTTACCTGTGCCTACGACACCTACCTTCTTTGCATGTAAATCAAAACCTAAAAGCCCCTCTAGAGAAAAATTACCCTCTCTTACCCGGTTATAAGCACGGTAAAGCTTGCGGTTCAGTCCCAGAATCAGTGCTAAGGCATGCTCAGCAACTGCATATGGTGAATAAGCTGGAACACGGACAATAGTAAGATTGAGACGCTCGGCGGCAGCAAGATCAACGTGATTAAACCCAGCTGAACGCAGCGCGATCAGCCGCGTACCGTTTTCATGCAATATTTGCAACACGGTAGCATTAAGTTGATCATTGACGAACACACAAACCGCAGGGAACCCTGTAGCAAGCTTCGCAGTATCAGCCGTCAACCTTGATTCGAAATAAATTAATTCATGGCCGTAGTCTTGATTTGCCAACGACATGAATACCTCATCATAGGATTTTGTGCTGAAAAAGGCTATTTTCATTTGGAAGTCTTCATTAATGCTACAAAGATATAGCTGCTGTTTCAATATATCAAATTACCTAGATATATTAAAGTGCAGTATGGACTACCCACTGCCTGGTTACTATAACTCAATGTTTACAATACACCAGCTTATTGTAAAGCCTGCTAATGCTTTGTAGCGGGACCAGGATAACATTGACAGGCCTAGTTTACACATAGAACAGCGCATGCTTTGCAGGGCGACATGTGATAATTCTACGATTTAAGCCTGCCATTCACAGCATGCATTGCGTGATATTGGGTTGACGGGATGACATTCAAACCGGGTTATTTGCGTACAACCGGAGCATTTTCCTGTCGAGATTCCAGAGTGAATTACCCCCTATTCCTCGCTGAAGCGCATCTATACTGTGTTTGGCGGTTTTGGCAATGTCAGCGCATGAGACCGGCGACAAAAGTACTGTCATCCGTAACGGCTGATTTTGCTTAAAAATGAAGCAGACGCGATTGACGTGTCGCATATGCGGTGATGACAAGTTTTCACTTTAACCTCAAAACTAAGTGTTTTTATATCAAAGTTGCGACATATTGTTGTCACTATGGTTTCGTCATCACCAAATGATGTCACGCAACTGTGTTTTGTAACGGACTATCGGCCAATTTAATCGACATTCATCATGTGGGTTTGTTGGACTGTAGCTGCAAAAATTGCAACAAATGCAGGACTGAGTATTTGATATTCATTCCACTTGAACTACAAAAGTAAGTGAGATACAATGTAACTCACTTTATAAGGAGTACATTATGGCTACTACAAGCATGGTACATGTTCGGGTTGATGAAAATATTAAGATAGAGGCAACGGAAACATTAGCACTAATGGGGCTTTCTGTTTCTGATGCTGTGCGCGTATTCTTAACGAGAGTAGTCGTTGAGAAACAACTTCCTTTTACTCTTAAAGTCCCAAATCCAGAAACTCATGCAGCAATGATAGAAGCAGATGCCATTGCCAACCGACACAAAGCTCGTTTTGCCAGTGCTGATGAGTTGTTCTATGACCTCGAAAAAAACAGCGTCAAGTAAACGTGCTAGGATTCCGCGTTCAGCGGATTATACAAAGTTTTTTCTCAAAGACTGGGAGCGCCTATCGCATTCCGGTCGATACGACATGAATAAGCTTAAAGAAGTTATGCTTCTCTTAATAGCCAATGATGCTCCACTTGGGCCGGAGTGGTTAGATCATCCTCTTGGCGGAGACTGGGAGGGTCATAGAGAATGTCATGTAGGTGGCGATTTCTTATTGACCTACAAACTCGACAATAGTAATAAGGCTGAGTTGATTGTATTTGTTCGTGCCGGTACACATGCAGATTTGTTTGAGTAAAGTTGACATCCTCCCCTGCCTAAAGACAGGGGATTCCTACAGGTTCACGCGATGACTTGCGGATACCCTCGGCGGGTTCGTGCTTCACAGTGCGGCCTTGTTGCACCGTCACTCCACACGCTAACACGGCATGTCCTGCCGCTAATATATTGATTGCACCGACCAAATCAGCATTTTCAGCATAGCCACATTCCACACACTCAAATTTCGCTTGTGTTTGGCGGTTTTCGGCTGAAATATGCTTGCAACACGGGCAAGTGCGGCTGGTATTGCGTGGATTGACCGCTAACACCTGACCGCCAGCCCATGCCTGCTTGTATTCAAGCTGTCGCCTGAACTCGAACCAGCCTTGGTCTAGGATAGAACGATTCAAGCCTGACTTGGCTTTGACGTTCCGCCCTTTGGCTTCAATCGTGCCTTTAGCACTTTTGCTCATATTACTGACCTGCAAATCTTCTATCGCTACCATGGCGTGGTTTTGGCTGATGGTAGATGTCGTTTTGTGCAGGTAGTCTTTCCTGATATTCGCAATGGTGCTGTGTAGCTGGGTAATTCTGCCTTTCTGCTTTTTCCAATTACTGCTGAATTTAACTTTACGCGCTAGGGCGCGTTGATACCGCGCTAATCGAGTTTGTTTTTGTTTGAAGCTATTGACCGCTTCAAATACTTGTCCATTGCTGAGTGTGGCGAATCTGGCAATGCCTACGTCCACACCGATCATGCTGGTTGCGGCGTGCTCTGGCTGTTCAACCTCGCGCTCAGTTTGAATGCTGATATTCCACTTGCCACACTTTTGCGAAACGGTGATGTTTTTCGCTACGCCCAACATTTCACGGCTATTGCGATAACGTAGCCAGCCTAACTTTGGCAGGAAGATGCGATTGTTGTGCTGCTCAATCTTGAAGCCTTGCGGGAATCGAAAACTGTCATTCATGCCTTTCTTCTTGAACTTGGGAAAGTCAGCGCGTTTGGCAAAGAAGTTTCTGAAACTAGATTCAAGGTTCTTGAGAGTTTGTTGCAGGGCTTGGCTAGGTGCGTCTTTTAGCCAAGCCAGTTCTGTTTTCCATTGTGGTAACAGATTAGCTATTTTGGTATAGCCAAAATTAAATGTGTTGTCTACTTGGTATTGCTCATTTTGCCATGCCAAGGCTTTGTTATACACCACCCGGCAACATCCAGCGTATTGACGCATGGCACGGGATTGCTCACCGTTCGGCATCAATTCAAACTTATAGGCTTGTAAGCGTTTCATGGTTTTATGATACGGGTATGAAACATAACAATGAGATTAGACAGGGTAGACACTGTGTTTTTTTAATGCACGTACATTTGGTCTTTGTGACTAAATATAGGCGGGAAGTGTTTACTAAAACCATATTAGACGAGTTGCGTCCGATGTTTGCGGCGGTGTGCAAAGACTTTGAAGCGGAGCTTGTGGAGTTTGATGGTGAGGATGACCATGTGCATCTTTTAGTGAATTATCCGCCTAAAGTGGCTATTTCAATGTTGGTGAATAGTCTAAAAGGCGTGTCTAGTCGCATGATACGCAAAAAGAACTATCCAAGTATTACGAAGAGACTGTGGGGCGGCGCGCTGTGGTCTCCCAGCTACTTTGCAGGAAGTTGTGGCGGCGCACCTATCGCAATTATTAGGCAATATATTGAGCAACAACAAACACCGCATTGAACGGCTTCGCCGTTCGCGCTTACATCCTCGCCCTAAACGGCGAGGTTTTACGCGCTAACCGATAAAAGCAGCCTTCAAGTTTATCGGCTTACTTCTTCTATGATCTTAAAGCTGGAATGGCAGGCAATACAATTCTTCATCAACTGATCTAATTGGCGACGGCTATGAACAGGGATTTTTAATTCTGCAGCGTCCGCCGCAATCTGATCGAATTTTTTTCTTGTATCAAAGCCCAGTGTTTTCATGGATAAAGGTATTTTTGCCAGCAATGTGCCAGGCGTATTTTCTTCCGCTGCCATCCCTGCCGATTTAGCGAGCGTTGCAACAAGCTCCATGTCATCATTGGTAATCGCCTCACTGATTTTTTGTGTACTGATCAGGAAATTACGCATCTCGCTCAGAATAAGGTTACGCTCATCTTTACTCAGCACCACCGCCACGCGTTCATCATCAGAAACAGCAACACTGCCTTGAACAAATTTATAGGCAACGGCAATTAGAACTATCAGTAGCGTACAGATAATCGCCCACAGAATTTTGAAATTCTTCATGATTTTCCTTTAGCCTGCTTTTATCATTGACGCGGCTAGATATTAGCCGCCGGTGTGCGACATAAATCTTATGACTGCTGGTTCAGCCCTTTTTAAGTTGAAATCATGGCCTTTTGGCTTAGCCTGCATACTGCTGACTATAGCCTGCTTTAAGGGCTCATCATCATGTGGAAATTGTCTCAACAGAGGTGCTAAATCGACCTTATTTTCCTGACCCAGGCATAAATACAGCTCGCCCTTACTACTGATTCGTACCCGATTGCATGATTCACAAAAATTATGACTATTTGGTGAAATAAAACCAACCCTTGTATTGGTGTTAGGAACATGCCAATAACGCGCAGGTCCACCTGTAGAGTCAACACTTGCAATTAAATCATAACGCGCGCGCAGTAATTTCAAGGTTTCTTCGTTGCTGACATAGGTCGAGTTACGGATATGGCTTACCTGTCCGAGCGGCATTTCTTCAATGAAAGAAATATCGACACCCTGCTCTATTGCAAATGCAACCATCGCTATCGCTTCATCATCATTGATACCGCGCATCAGCAATGTATTGAGCTTAATATTGTCAAAACCTGCTTGCTTGGCGGCTGCTATACCGCGCAGCACTTTATCAAGATCACCGACACGGGTAATCTGGCGGAAGCGTCTTTCATCCAAACTATCTAAACTAATGTTGACACGTCGCACCCCGGCTCGCCTTAAGTCATGTGCCATGTGACCCAACTGCGAGCCATTAGTAGTCAATACCAGCTCATTCAAGCCGGATAAACAGCCTATTTCATTAAAAAGCCAGAGCGCGTTTTTTCGCACCAAAGGCTCTCCACCAGTAATGCGAACTTTTTTTACGCCCAGAGAGACGAAAGCTTTTACTAAACGCGAACATTCTTCCAAAGATAACACTTCATCTCGCGGCAGAAACTGCATATCTTCAGACATACAGTATACACAGCGAAAGTCACAGCGGTCTGTAATCGAAAGGCGGATGTAATCAACCTTACGGCCATAACGATCAATTAACACAGGTGAAGGGCTCATATTTTATGTTTCATTAAAACGTGTACATGCCGGTTACCCAGATGATTTCTTTATCGCCTTTGCGTGCAGCATTTTGCAAGGTGGTGCCGTAAACATCGGATTCATTGAATTTTGCATATTCAAGTTTGCCGCTGATTTTGTCAGTAAATGGATACATGACGCTGGCATCAAACTCTGTACCGTATTTATCACCTAACTTGCCATTAAGTGACTGGTATTTTTCATCTGATTTGAATACATGGTATTCCGCCTGTAGCTTGGCTTTGCCGATACTGCCGGCAACGGTGACAAAGGTATCTTCAATACCCTGGCGCGGTGTTGCCAGAAAGTGGTCAGCCCAGCCCTGAAACAGGTGGTTAGTACCTAGTGGCGTCTGGAATGCATATTTACCATCATTGCTGGAGAGTTTTTCATGGTCGATTCTGACTGACCAGGTGTTGTACATTGCACCACCGCCAAGTTTGAAGTAGTGCGCATCAATCAGCTCGTTACCGTCTTTATAATCAGATTGTTTTGCATATTCAGCGGTGTAGAGTACTTTCCAGGTATCATCGATTTTGCGCACGCCATCCAGACGCAGGCCGAATGTTTTTGAGCTGGCATCCGTGGTTGCTGTCTTTACCAAATCCTGGCTTGCACCCAGACCATTGCCGCCTTGTGCAGCAGTGCCGTCCAGCAGCGGGTTGCCGTTATTCTGCCCCAGGTTTGCAACATCGACTAGATAAGCATAACCCACTAATGATTCGCTTGGTGAGATACGATACTTTGCATTCACAATTTCGATATCACCCTGACGTAGTTCAGTGTTGATCTGGCGTACCTGCTCAAAGTGCGCTGCAAATATCTCTGTATCCGGGATGCTTTTGTTCAGCACAGATATACCGTCAAATACCTGCATGTTCTGACGGAAACCGATATCACCGATGAAGCGCACATTATCCAGATTCACCTGTTGGCGACCGAGACGCACTCTGGTGTTCTTGATGCCGGTCCAATCTACAAATAACTGATTCACATCTGTAAAGCTCGGGTCAACGATATTGGCATAGTTAGCTTTGCCAGGTTCGCTCAGGTTCTCGCGCCTGTCGTTAAAGTTGTGGTTAAACTCGTGTACATCAGTGAGTTGTGCGGCAAAGCTGAAGTTCTTAAACGGTGCGGTCTGCCAGCCAATCAGGCTGCGCAGTGTGAACGCATGTGTGTTATCCAGCTTTTGGGTTGCATTAGGTGCGGGTTGAAATGCATCCTGGTCTACTGATTCATAGCGCAGACGGAAGTTGGTCATCGGTTTGCCCTGCATAATCGCATCCAGAAGCGTTTCAGGCGCTGCTGCTAATGCCTCATCGGCCAAAACCGGTGCAGCCCACATCGCCAATAAGGCAGAAAATACAGAAATACTTAATCGACGGTTCATTACAATATCCTTAGCCTTATCATTATTATGTTTTTTTGCTGACCAGCAACTGGCTTATGCCTGACATGACACGCCTTCCAAATTATCTACCAGCACTTCAAACACGCCGCTTTGCGGACGGTACTCATACAGCTCACCGTGAGGCATATCAAAATACCAGCCATGCAGGGCCAGCTTGTTTTCATACACACGACTGCTGATCCATGGATAGGACATCAGGTTTTCGAGAGACACCAAAATTGCAGATTGCTCACAGGCATGTGCCTGCACTTGTACGGGCTTATTCTTAAACTTTTGCAGCACCTGCTGGCGGGCGTCTTCAGCAATACCCAGCCACTTAGCAATCAGCTCTTCTTCGTTACAGTTTGGCGTTTTATGCTCCATCAAAGCCCGAATGCCGCCGCATTGTGCATGTCCCATCACGATAATGTGCTCGACTTCCAGGTTATGAACAGCAAATGCAATCGCTGAAGTTGTTGCTGCAAAATAGGTAGCCTGCACATGTGGTGGCACCAGATTTGCGACATTGCGCACCACAAACATATCGCCAGGGTCACAGTCGGTCAGCAACGCCGGATCACAGCGTGAATCGCAACAGGCAATCACCAACGCTCGAGGTTTCTGGCCTTGTTGAACAAGTTGCTCAAACAATGCATGCTGCTTGCCCAGATAATTTTGCTGGAAGCGCCGGAAACCACTCAAAAATTTTGAAACATCGCGCATATCTATCGCTATCTTATGCAATGCCTGTTAACGGAATCGTTTACTGCGCACAATCTGGTAAGGTCTGTTGATATATCCGAAAGGTGCACTCCATACATGCACCATGCGCGTGAACGGAAACACCAGAAATACAGTCATGCCAAAAAACAGGTGCACTTTGAAAATGGTATCTACTCCATTTAACAATGATGGATCAGGGTGAAGGTAAATAATGCTTTGAACCCATTCTGCCAGCGCTATCATTACGCCCGGATTATTGTGATTAGCATGGCCGATAGATACGGGAATGGTAGAAAGTCCAATTAACAAGGTTATTAGCAGCCATGTCAGTATGAACTTATCTGAACCACGGCTGGTAACTGATACGCGACGGTTAAATATGCGGCGCAGCCAAAGAATCGTACCGCCAAGCAGACACATACCGCCGAATATAGAACCCGCCCAGATAGCTATCATCTGGTGAGCCATATCTGACACTCCCAGTGCTTTGAATACACTGTGCGGCGTAAGCAAACCCACGGCATGCCCGAAAAAGATCGCAATAATACCGATATGGAACAGATTACTGCCAAGCCGCATATTGGCTTTTGAAAGTAATTGGCTGGAGTCACTCTTCCATGTGTATTGTTCCCTATCAAAACGTAACCAGCTGCCGAGTAAAAATACCGTCAGTGCGATATAAGGGTAAATACCGTATAGAAAATTATGTAAACTCATTTTGCTCTCCTTTATGCAGCCAACTTGCTAAGCGTTGCCCGATTTTCAATAATCGACAGCAGTGCCGCGTAAGGGCTTTCAACTTTAGTTAAATTCTCGGTCAATACGGCTAACACTTTCTTAGCATCCGCAAGAAAAACAGTTGCTTCGCTATCGTCCATATAGGCCGTGAACTCAAGTATCAGCGGCAGATAATCTGGCAACTCATTAGTCACCACTTCTACGCCGTAATCCTTATATAACTCACCTAAGTCAATTAATGCGGGACCACGATTTTTATCATCCCCGAACAAATGATGCGTGAGATGCAGGCTGTGTTCAGGAACCATATCAAAGGTTTTTACATAGTCAGACTGCAATTCTGTCAATGGCAAACTTTGCAGATGATTGATAAAGTTCAGCAAAGCATCACGCTCAATATTGTCTGCATCCAGCTGCGGAAAAATCTCAAGCAATTCTGGAATATGGTCAATTAACTCTTGGTCTGGATACTCCAGCAACACTGATAATAATTTATAGATTTTCATGATGCATTTCCTTAGTTTTTGTCACTCAATGGTGCCAGATCTTTAGGTTCAACCGTGTCTTTGCGACGACGTGGGAACAAGGTAATTTTAGAAACGCCATGTGAACTGTCATTGCCAAAAGTGAAACCGTTTTGCCCTTGGAAACCGAAAGCATCATCCAGTGTTTCTTCGGTATGGCCGGTAGGAATCACAAAGCGATCTTCATAATTGGCGATAGCAAGATAGCGATACATCTCTTTTGCCTGATCTTCTGTGATGCCAGCAGCGTCAAGTGCACGCGTATCCGCTTTGCCTTCTACATGCACTGAGCGCTGATAACTGCGCATTGCAATCAAACGGTTCAAGGCACTTTCAATCGGTTCAGTTTTACCGGCTGTTAGCAGATTGGCCAGATACTGTACCGGTAATCGCATAGTGCCTGCCACCGGAATGGCGCCATCCGGGCCCACAGGTAAATTACCCTGATCAATCTGTGATTGCACAGGAGAAAGCGGCGGCACATACCACACCATCGGCAAGGTACGGAACTCTGGGTGCATAGGGAAAGCAATTTTCCAATCCATCGCCATCTTCCAGATCGGTGATTTACGCGCGGCTTCCAGCCAGTCTTCGTTAATGCCTTCTTTGCGCGCTGCTGCGATTACTTCAGGATCATTCGGGTCGAGGAATATTTTGCATTGCGCTTCGTACAAATCCTGCTCATCTTCCATGCTGGCAAGCTCTTCAATACGATCAGCGTCGTACAGCATGATACCGTTGTAACGAATACGGCCAACGCAGGATTCTGAACATACCGTCGGCATGCCGGATTCCACACGTGGGTAGCAGCCTACGCACTTCTCGGCTTTGCCTGACTCCCAGTTGTAGAACACTTTTTTATACGGGCATGAGCTTACACACATGCGCCAGCCACGGCATTTGTCCTGATCTACCAGCACAATACCGTCTTCTTCGCGTTTGTAGATAGAGCCTGACGGGCAAGCCGCCACACATGATGCATTCAGGCAGTGATTGCAGATACGTGGCAAGTACATATGGAAAGTATTTTCAAACTGACCATACATTTCTTTCTGGATATTCTCCAGATTCTTGTCTTTGCTGCGCTTATGGAACTCACCGGCCAGGTCATCTTCCCAGTTAGGACCCCATTTAATTTTTTCCATACTCTCGCCGGTAATCGCCGATATCGGGCGTGCCGTTGGCGTAGCTTCTGACAGCGGTGCATTTTGCAAATGCGCGTAGTTGTAGGTAAACGGCTCGTAGTAGTCGTCTATTTCCGGCATATCCGGGTTAGCAAAAATGTTAAGCAGCTTGGAAGCGCGGCTGCCGGACTTAAGCTCAAGCTTGCCGTCCTTAAGCTCCCAGCCACCGTTCCATATTTCCTGGTTTTCCCACTGTTTTGGGTAGCCGACACCGGGTTTTGATTCAACGTTGTTGAACCATGCATATTCAACACCTTTTCTATTCGTCCACACGTTCTTACAGGTAACAGAGCAGGTGTGACAGCCGATACATTTGTCCAGATTAAAGACAAAGGCGAATTGGGCGCGTACTTTCATAATAATCTCCTTATGCCTTATTTATTTGGCACCAATGCCAATGGGGTTGAGTTGCGCTTCACGTTCAGGCGTAAGTGGACGTTCCAGCCAATCAATGTCTTTATCTGCGATCTTATGCAGGGCTACCATCGTATCGCGCTGGCAGCCGACCGTGCCGTAATAATTGAAACCGTAAGAAAGCTGTGCATAGCCACCGATCATATTGGTCGGCTTCATGATGACGCGCGTTACCGCATTCAAAATGCCACCGCGTTTACCTGTAGTCGGCGAGCCCGGCACGTTCACATTTTTTTCCTGCGCGTGATACATCATGGCCATGCCGCGCGGTATGCGCTGCGATACTACGGCTCGCGCCACGGTAGCGCCGTTATGGTTCAAGGCTTCTACCCAGTCGTTATCTTCAATGCCTACAGATTTGGCATCATCTTCTGAGAGCCAGACATACGGGCCGCCACGGAACAATGTCAGCATACGCAGCGTGTCCTGATAAGAAGAGTGAATGCCCCATTTACTGTGTGGTGTAATCCAGTTCAGTTCCAGATGCGGCTTAGATGTAACGCTCTTAGGCAACGCATTCAGCTCACCCAGATCCACCATCGGTTTATAGGTACAGAAGCCTTCACCAAAATCCAGCATCCATTCATGGTCCTGATAAAAATGTGCACGGCCGGTCAGGGTACGGAACGGGATATGCTCATGAATATTGGTATAGCCTGCGGTGTAAGACACATGCTCGGACTCAATACCGGACCAGGTTGGCGCGGTGATGATCTTACGAGGCTGTGCCTGAATATCCTTGAATGTAAACTTGTCTTCATGGCGACCAGCATACAGATGGTGATGATCAATGCCGGTTTTCTGTGACAAAGAAGTCCATGATTTATGCGCTACTTCACCATTGGTTTCGGGCGCCATACGCATGACTGAATCACAAACTTCAATATCTTCCGCCAGTGAAGGCATGCCGAAAGAAACGCCGGGTTCTGTCACGGTACTGTTATGTTTCTTGAGTTCTTCGTACTCTCTGTCTGTATTCCAGTCGATGCCCTTGATGTTGTTGCCAAGCTTGGTCATCAGTGGGCCTAGCGCAATAAACTTGCGATAAGTATCACCATAGGTGCGCTCAACCAGCTTGATTATCGCCATGGTTTTACCCGGAATCGGCTCACAATCGCCTTCTTTCCAGTTTTTCACCTCACCGAAAGGCTGCGCAAGTTCTGCGGCTGAGTCATGCTGCATCGGCAAAGCCACCACTTCTTTCTTGGTTCCGAGGTGTTTTTCAGCCAGTGGTGAGAATGTCTTGGCAATGGTCTTGAAAATCTGCCAGTCAGACTTGGATTCCCAGCCTGGTGATACCGCTTCTGACAGCGGATGAATGAACGGATGCATGTCTGTGGTATTAAGATCGTTCTTTTCATACCAGGTTGCAGTTGGGAGAATAATGTCTGAATAAGCGCCGGTAGAATTGAGGCGGAAATTGATATCCACCATCAGATCCAATTTGCCGATAGGCGCATCCTCATGCCATTTCACTTCTTTATTATCACGACCGGCGCCTGACTCCTGCAATACGCCGTTTTGCGCACCTAATAGATGTTTGAGGAAATACTCATGGCCTTTTGCAGAAGATCCGATCAGATTAGCACGCCATACAAACAGGTTGCGCGGCCAGTTAACCGGATTATCCGGGTCGGCATAAGCCACATCCAGCTCACCTGATTTCAATTTATCTGCAACATACTTGGCTACAGCAGCTTCATCGGTAGCGCCACTGTTAATCGCCTCTTCAGCCAGATCGATCGGGTTGACATTAAAGTTTGGCATAGATGGCAACCAACCCATACGCGCCGCTTTTACGTTGTAATCCGCAATTGAATTACCCTTGTTTTTACCTTTACCAGCCGGTGACAGCAGGCTGTCTGCAGTCAGCGTTTCATAACGCCATTGGTCGGTATGGAAATACCAGTAAGAAGTAGAGTTAGCGTGACGGGGCGGACGGTGCCAGTCAGTGGCAAAAGCGATCGGAGCCCAACCGGCCTGTGGTCGCAGCTTTTCCTGACCCACATAGTGTGCCCAGCCGCCGCCAGACTGCCCAACACAGCCACACATGTGCAGCAGGTTCATAATCGCACGGTAGGCTAAATCATTGTGGTACCAGTGGTTAATCGCCGCACCCATAATCACCATAGATTTACCCTTGGTTTTAGAGGCGTTATAAGCAAACTCACGGCCGGTGCGCTCAATATCGGCCGCTTTCACGCCGGTAACTTTTTCTGCCCAAGCCGGGGTGTAGGCAACATTCGCATCATCATAGCTTGTTGCAACGTTTTCGCCGCCAAGGCCGCGATCAATGCCATATTGTGCGACCTGCATATCAAATACTGTAGCTACCAGAGCTTCTTCACCGTTCGCGAGTTTGACCCGGCGTACCGGTACATTGCGATATAACAAGGCACTCTCGCCCTGCGTAAAATGCGGGAAGCCGACAGAGACAACATCATCCCTATCATCAATACAGGTGAGTTCAGCCGCAATCTCGTGACTGTCAGCCTGCTCCAGCAGATTCCATTTGCCATCTTCACCCCAGCGGAAGCCGATACTGCCGTTAGGCGCCACAAATGCACATGATTTGCGGTCAAAAACTGTGGTTTTCCAGTCAGGATTGTTGGTTTCACCCAGTGCGCCATCAAAATCAGAAGCGCGCAGGAATCTGTCAGAAACATAAGCATCATTATGTTTGCGCAGCATCACCTGCATCGGCAAGTCAGTATATTTACGTGCATATTCCTGGAAATATGGGTCTTGGCTATTGATGTAGAACTCTTTCAGCGCTACATGGCCCATGGCTAGAAACGCAGCAGCATCCGTACCCTGTTTGATTGGCATCCACAGATCAGAGAACTTGCAGAACTCGGCATAATCCGGTGCCATCGCCACGATTTTTGCACCTTTATAACGGACTTCTGATGCAAAGTGCGCATCCGGCGTACGTGTCATCGGCAGATTGGCACCGGTAATGATGATATAAGTTGAGTTGTACCAGTCTGCCGCCTCAGGCACATCAGTCTGCTCACCCCAGGTTTGTGGGCTGGCAGCAGGTAAATCACAGTACCAATCGTAAAATGAACCGCAGGCCGCACCGATCAATGACAGGTAACGCGAACCTGCAGCGTAGGAAATCATGGACATGGCAGGAATGGGTGAAAAACCGAATATGCGGTCTGGGCCCCATTTTTTTATCGTATAAACGTTGGCTGCTGCGATGATTTCATTGACTTCATCCCATGAAGTGCGAACAAAACCTCCTAAACCGCGCACCGCAGTGTACGACTTACGTTTCTGTTCATCAGACTGAATCGCTGCCCATGCTTCCACCGGATCTTTACCGGTTTTGCGCTCGGCGCGATAAAGGTCAATCAAACGGCCGCGAATCAAAGGATGTTTGATCCGGTGCGGACTATACAGATACCATGAAAATGAAGCACCACGTTGGCAGCCACGCGGTTCATGGTCAGGCAAATCGTCACGTGTGCGTGGATAATCTGTCTGCTGCATCTCGAACGATACCAGCCCGTTCTTGACAAAAATCTTCCAGGAACAGCCGCCAGTACAATTCACACCATGCGTTGAACGCACCACTTTGTCGTGCTGCCAGCGATGGCGGTAAGCATCCTCCCACTGACGGTCTTCATTGGTGACAATACCGTGATCATTGGAAAAGGTGGCTTTAACCTTATCAAAAAATTTCAGTCTATCCAGAAAGTGACTCATAGCAACTTACTCCTTAATAATTCTTAACTTAGTATTCAAAGTTTATGGGTTTTTAATCTCGCTACCTGCACGCAGGTAGAACCACCAGTTCAATATCAGGCACAGGGCATAAAACACGGCAAAGCCATACATCGCCATCTCAGGTGTGCCTGCCTTGATTTGGCCTTTAATCACTTCCGGCGCAATGAATGAGCCATAAGCAGCAACAGCAGAAGTCCAGCCGAGCACCGGGCCGGCCTGTACACGGTCGAATATCACACCTACTGTTCTAAAGGTTGAGCCGTTACCTAAACCGGTAGCCGCAAACAGCACAACAAACACGACTAAAAATTGGGTAAAGAAAATCTCAGGTGTAGCTGAATGGTAAGCCTGCATCATGATGTAACCGGCATAAGCAGAAGCCATCACCATCACGGCAGAAATAATCTGCGTAACGATCGAGCCACCTACCTTATCTGAAACCCAACCGCCGACCGGGCGAATCAACGCCCCCACAAATGGCCCGATCCAGGCATAAGTAAGCGCAGAAGGTGCTGCCGGGTTTTTTACATGTGACCAGGTCTGGGTGGCTGCATCAAATATATGCTGCTCACCGAATATGACGGTAATTGAAAGTGGTAACGCCATAGAGAAGCCGATAAAGGAACCGAAAGTCACCAGATATAGCGCCGTCATCGACCATGTGTGTTTATTTTTGAAAATCGAAAACTGTTTGGCGATGTTTTCTTTCATGGTGCCAAAAGCTGCCAGTTTCATAATCAGCAAGGTCGACCCGATGATGAGCGGCATGGCTACCCACATATTCAGCAGCCCCAAACCTGTTGGTGCCGGTAAATACAAATACAAGCCGGCAATCGCAGGTACAAATGCCAGCGTATACAGCCAGGTAATTTTTATGAACGCCAGCAAGGTGCTACGTGCGTCCGCTGAAATTGGCAGCAGATTATTCATGCCCCAGAAACATAAGATTGCCAGCGGTACTAAAGATATCACCCAGGCAAAACCGGCATTCTGAATAAAGGTTGGTGTGCCTGCGGGAATTTTGCCGAAAATCCAGCCGCTATCTTTAACCAGCACGGTAGCATCGCCGCCTAGTGCGCCGAATACGCCGACTGTCATCACCAGCGGAATCAGAATCTGCATGGTAGTTACACCGAAGTTACCCAAGCCTGCGTTAAGGCCAAGTGCCGTACCCTGCAAACGTTTAGGAAAAAACGTACTGATATTACTCATGGAGCTGGCAAAGTTACCTCCGCCCACACCGGACCACAACGCCATCAACTGAAACACCCACAAAGGCAATTCAGGATGCTGCAGCGCAATGCCGGTCCCAATTGCCGGACTCAGCAACATAGCGGTGGTCAGAAAAATTGTATTGCGCCCGCCGGCAAGTCGAATAAAAAATGATGACGGAATGCGCATGGTGGCACCAGCTAAACCTGAAATCGCAGTGAGCGTGAAAAGTTCATCCTTACTAAACGGAAAGCCCAGATTACTCATTTGCACTGTAATGATTCCCCACATAAGCCATACTGCAAAACCGCACAGAAGAGCCGGCACTGAAATCCATAAGTTACGGTAAGCAGCGCGCTTACCGGTTGTCTCCCAGAAACTGTTGTCTTCGACGTTCCATACTTCTATGTTGGTTGACATAGTGTTTCCCCTAAATTGATGCAGCTTGTTTTGATGCCTGACGTTCATAGTGACGACCGATTTTCACCGGGCGCACTTCTGTCCAGTACATCCAGATAAGCGATACCCAGACAATTCCGAACATGAGCATAAAGGCTGAAGAACGTACTCCGGTGAAATCCAGCAGTGCGCCGAACATGATAGGCATCAGAAAACCGCCCAAGCCTCCGGCAAGGCCTACCACACCTGAAATCACACCAATGTTATGCGGGTAATCATCTGAAATATATTTAAAGACCGAGGCTTTACCGATCGCAAAAGCAATACCCATGGTAAACATAATGACAGTGAACCAAATCGCGTTCAGGCCAATATGGAAAGCCTGTGGACCTTTGACTGTGACGATAGAAATCTGAGTTTGCGGATATGACAGGAAAAATAGGCACACCAGAGAAACCCAGAGCACCCACCATGTCACGGTATGTGCGCCGAACTTATCTGAGAAATGACCGCCTACCGCACGTAGAACGCCACCTGGGATGCTGAACGCCGCTGCCATCAGCGCAGCTGTTTTAAGATCAAAACCGTACTCGCCAATATAATATTTGGTCATCCACAAGGCCAGCGCAACATAGCCGCCGAACACGATTGAATAATATTGGCTGTACTTCCAGACTTTCGGGTCTTTCAAAACCACCAGTTGCTCGCGCACAGTGATGCTCTTGCCTGACTTATGCGCAGGATCTGAAAATGTGAAAAACCAGAATAGAATAGCCGTTACCAGCATCATTACCGCATAAACTTGCGGTACCATGGCCCAGCCAAAACCTACTACTATGACAGGTGCAACCAGCTTGGTGACTGCCGCACCGGTATTGCCAGCGCCAAAAATCCCCATGGCCAAGCCTTGTCTGCTTTTTGGAAACCAACGCGCGCAATAAGCGATACCAACCGTGAATGATCCACCGGCAACACCAACAAATAAGCCTGTCACCAAGAACTGCCAGTACTCAGTACAAATGGAAATCAGGTAAATAGGAATAACGGTAGAAAGCATCAGAATAAAAAATACGATGCGACCGCCGAATTTGTCGGTCCACATGCCTAGCGGCAGGCGAATTAGAGATCCGGTTAATACCGGAGTGGAGATCAGAACGCCGAACTGAGTTTCGCTCAACCCTAGTGTTTCTTTAATCGGAATACCGATGACCGCGAACATCATCCAGATCATGAAGCACACGGTAAAAGACAGCGTACTCGCAATGACTACCGACCATGCTTTATATTGTTGCGTCGCCATCAATCACTCCTTCACGTTGATAATTCATCATCAGTTTGTGCTGATGTATGACCTCAGTGAGTTTACGGATTGAATGGCAAAATGATTTGATTTACATCAATGTCTTAAATTCCAAAAGGATTAGAAACGTGAAGCATAAGAACTAGTTCTTTTGGCTAATGGAAAAGGTTTTGTGGGTGTTATTATCTGTGGCCTGGTTTACAGCTTTAATCTACTAGGCCATGCTCAACTGCATATACCGCAGCCTGCACCCGGCTTGATAAATTGAGCTTGCGAAGTATGCTCTGCACATGAATCTTAACTGTAGATTCCGCCATATTTAGTGCGCGTGCAATATCTTTATTACTGCCTCCGCGTGCTAACTTGATGATGACTTCACGCTCACGTGGGGAGAACTCTACTGAATCAGAAGTTGCATTTAAATTGTTATATTTCGGTTTACGAATGGCATCAGCTACTCTGACTGCCATCTGTGGTGACATCACAGACTCTCCGTTTGCGGCACGCCTTATTGAGTCTAATAGAAAATCCGTATCTATATTCTTCAACAAATAACCACAGGCTCCAGCGCGCATAGCATCTAGTAGGTCTTCGGCATCTTCAGATACTGTCAGCATGACAATTTGTGCTTGTGGCGCCTCTTCCAGCAGTAACGGAATAGCTGCCAAACCACTGGTGCCAGGCATATGCAAATCCAGCAAAACAACATCCGGCTTGAGCGTTTTAGCGCGCTTCGCGCCATCTAAACCATCACCGGCCTCGCCTACAACTTCAAAACCTTCCTGACGTTCCAGTAATAACCTGATACCGCTGCGAAACAGCGTATGGTCATCAATAATCAAAACACGAATTACATTCATAGGGACGATCTCTATCCGCAATTTTCCGAAAGTATAAGGCTAATGTGCGTTCCCCTATCCTTGCCGGATTCAAAGATTAATTCAGCACCAATTTTCTGCGCACGCTCACGCATAATACCCAAACCAACATGGTTATCTCCGGCATCGACTGTTATGTCAAAACCTACACCATTATCATATATATCTATCACACACCGATCTGCACAATTTAATACTATCTTAATCTGACTGGCTTTCGCATGTTTACGCACATTAGAGAGTGACTCCTGCACAATATGCATAATCTGCAGCACCTGCTCCGGCAATAAATCAGGCGCATTGCCGTGTATGTCGAAACTCGCGTTAATACCGGTTTGTCCTTGAAACTTTTCCAGCGCGCTACTAATAGCCGTTTGCAGATCAGTGCTATCAATACGGGTACGAAAATGCAGCAGCAGTTCACGCACATCATCATAGCTTTCCTGCACACCCTCACGAATCTGCGCTAAACCCTTTAATGCTTCTGCAATGCGATCCTTCTGCAAATCTTCCTGCAGCATCTGAATCTGGATATTGAGAAAGGCCAGAGACTGTGCGATGCTATCATGCAGCTCCTGTGCAAAAAGATTGCGCTCTTCCGATATTGCCATAGCTTTATCCAGTGCGGCCAGCTCTCGATTCTTGGCTTCGATGCTGCGCGTTTTCTCCTCCACTCGCTGCTCAAGCGTGGCATATATATCTCGCAATTCATCCGCCATACGATTAAACCCAACAGCCAATTCGCCAAATTCATCCTTGCTTGTTACAGGCACTCGTACATCAAAATCAGCTGCTGCCATTCTGCTAATACCATGCCGAAGCTGCCACATGGGGCGTACCACCATATGCGAAAAAAGATAGAGCAACGAAACTGTCCCGATCATCGCGAGAATAACTAATGCGATCTGTATATAACGCAATAATGCAGCGGCATGGGCGTTATTATTCTCAACCATAATCACTAAATCGTTAATTCCAGCTACATATTGCTCTAGTAATGGCCGAAAGCTCTTTAATTCCGCTTGCTGATTAGCTGCACCCGAAGTGTTAAGGACCCTTTCTATATGGGTCTTGATGTCGGCTTGCCAAAAATGAATTAAGCGGATCATTTGCGCATTAACATACTGATCCTTGGGTAAATATAATGGACGTTGAGGATTGCCGTGTGCCAGCTCTTTTAAAGTCATTTCAAACAATGCCATTTCATGCCTGATATCACCTAGCAACTGTACAGAGGGATTGTCTACTTGCTGTTGCAGCAGGTATGCAATGCGATATGAGCGCATACGCTCACTGCCGGCATCATTAATTGCCGCAGCGCCACCTTCTAAACGTAATGAAACCAGCAAGGTTGTGCCTATTGCAATTAATGCAACAAAAAAATAAAACAGCAGTAACCCAGTGATTTTTTGACGGATTTTTAACTGAGTAATGATAAATCAATCCTTATTAGATGGAATTTTCATAAAATTGCGTTACTGAGTACTAGCGTCCGCATTCTCTATTGGACTTAAATCGCTTAAATGAACATATGATAATGTCTATTTAAACAAAAACTCTTATCTTTGTAGCATTAATTTTAGGCTTTGCATTAAGCAACCAATCATCTATGTTTGATATTAATGCTCAAACAATTCCTATTTTGATGCAAGCTCTTTAGTTAAGGCCACTTCAATGCGCCTTCATTACGTGACAAGTACTTGCTAATTTAAACATCGTAATGATGTCGATTCAAAAATGTAAACTTCACTCAATATATTTTACGGTTTTCCCATCCTAGCCTACTTCGCATATCGTTTTAAGCTTAGTTCATAAGGACTAAGTCTTAGTTAGTATTGTCTGGAATATTCATTAAGAGCAATGTGTTTGTTAAGTTTTTTTATGAAAAACTTACTCAATAACTTTTTGATTTTTAATTAATAATTCTTGGAGATACTAAATGAAAATAATTTCGTTTGGAAAGTTTGATGCCCCAAACTCTGCACCTATCACGACTGATTTAGGAGGTTGGAAACCAGTTGAAGGGAAGCCTACTATGAAAACTTGGATAGAGCATGCACCAGCTGATGGAAAGTTTCTTACCGGCTTCTGGGAAGCAACTCCGGGCACCTACCAAGTTACTTATAACGCAGATGAAATGGTACACATGTTCAAGGGTAAGGCTACCCTTACTAATGACAATGGTGAATCAAAAACTTATGTTGGCGGCGACAGTTTTCTTGTTGAAGCAGGATTTAAGGGCACTTGGGAAACCTTAGAAACTGTTCAAAAGATTTTTGCAATCAGAATAGGACAGGATGTTGCTACTCCATTTGGAGATTGAGCTACTTCGTAAAACAACTCATAGAAGCAAGCTATTGAGTGAGACAGGCTTCTTTGTACTCCACCTAGTTTCAATAATTTAATATTGGAGAAATATTATGGCAAGAGATCCAAAATTTGATATTTTATTTACCCCCGTTAAGATTGGCTCTAAAACTATTCGCAACCGTTTTTACCAAGTCCCTCATTGCAATGGCGCTGGCACAAACTCCCCTGGTATGAACATGGCTCACCGCGGCATTAAAGCTGAAGGTGGATGGGGAGCAGTTAACACGGAGCAGTGCTCTATTCACCCAGAGTGCGATGATACTTTAAGAATTACGGCCCGCATTTGGGATCAAGGCGATATGCGTAACCTTAGAGCAATGGTAGATCACGTTCACAGCCATGGCTCACTTGCTGGATGTGAGTTATTTTACGGCGGCCCTCATGCTCCTGGTCTGGAATCAAGAACCATTTCAAGAGGTCCAAGTCAATACAACTCAGACTTTGCTACTGTTCCCAATTGTCCAGGTTTTACATATAACCATGCTGCAGATAAAGACGAACTTCACAGACTGCAACAACAGTATGTTGATGCTGCACTTAGAGCTCGTGATACAGGCTTTGACCTAGTCAACGTTTATGGAGCACACGCGTATGGCCCAATGCAGTGGCTCAACCCATACTACAACCGCCGCACTGATGAATATGGTGGAAGCTTTGCGAATCGTGCACGATTCTGGGTAGAAACACTCGAAAAAATTCGTCGAGCATGTGGAGACGATATTGGCTTAGTAACGCGCTGTGCTGTTGATACGTTATATGGTGGAAAAGGTGTAGAAATTGGTGAAGATGGTCTGAAATTTATTGAATTAGCATCACCTTATTTAGATTTGTGGGACGTAAATATTGGTGATATTACAGAATGGGGCGAAGATGCAGGCCCTTCACGTTTCTACCAAATCGGTCATGAAAATGACTGGATTCGTCATATTAAACAAGCCACAAATAAACCAGTAGTCGGTGTTGGTAGATATTATGATCCAGAAAAAATGTTACAAGTTATTAATTCTGGAATCGTAGATATTATTGGTGCAGCAAGACCCTCAATTGCCGACCCTTGGTTACCTCGTAAGATTGATGAAGGACGTATTGACGATATTCGCACTTGTATTGGCTGTAATGTATGTATCTCACGCTGGGAAATGGGCGGGGTGCCATTCATCTGTACTCAAAATGCTACGGCAGGTGAAGAATATCGACGCGGTTGGCACCCAGAGAAATTTGAGCCAGCCAAATCTAATCATGATGTTTTAGTTATTGGTGCGGGACCTTCTGGCTCAGAGTGTGCACGTGTCCTGATGGAGCGAGGTTATACGGTTCACTTAGTCGATTCTAGAGAAAAGATCGGTGGATATGTCAATGAAGTAGCCACATTGCCTGGACTTGGTGAGTGGAGTTATCACCGTGATTACCGAGAAACTCAACTTAACAAATTAATCAAAAAGAACAAGCAATGTCAGCTTGCATTAGGCATTAAGCCAATGACCGCAGATGACATCTTATCTTATGGTGCATCACGCGTTGTAATCGCCACAGGTGCAAAATGGAGCACTACAGGTGTCAATCATCGTACGCACGAGCCTATTCCTGGTGCTGACGCCAGCCTTCCACATGTTTTAACTCCTGAACAAGTTTTTGAAGGTAAAAAGACTGTTGGAAAACGAGTGATGATTATCAATTACGATGCTTATTACATGGCGCCAAGTTTAGCTGAAAAATTTGCGCGCGCTGGCCATGATGTAACCGTTGCTACAGTGAGTCCATTAGGTGCTTATATGGACTTCACTTTAGAAGGAGCTAACATGCAACGCCTGATTCATGAGTTGGGAATTAAGGTGTTGGGGGAGACTGGATGTTCTAAAGTAGAGAATGGTCGAGTTGAACTATTTAACATCTGGGGCGAAGGTTATAAACGCGAATATAAAGGTGCTGGTATATTGCCGCGTAAAGAAAATAATTCACATGAGTGGCATGAATGCGATACGGTAATTTTAGTAACCTCCCGAGTTTCAGAAGATAAACTTTATCGTGAACTAAAAGCGCGTAAAGATGAATGGGAAAAGAACGGCATCACAGATGTTTTTGTTATTGGTGATGCCGAAGCGCCTAGAATTATTGCAGACACTACTTTCGATGGTCATCGACTTGCACGTGAAATTGAAGATGCCGACCCTCAGCATCAGAAACCTTACAAGCGAGAACAACGTGCGTGGGGTACTGCATACAATCCTGACGAAAATCCAGATTTGGAATGGCGATTGTAAATAGGTTCTAAATTAACCTTGAAAAAGCAACGTGGTGGCGTAAACCCACTGCGTTGCATTTATTTATTTGAAATTTGTGAATTCAGTGCCCGGTCTAAACCATGCTTCACTACGAAAACAGCCGCCTGCAACCTACTTGTGAGTCGAAGTTTACGCAGAATACCGTGAATATAAATCTTTATAGTTGATTCAGCCAATCCTAATTCTTTTGCAATCTCTTTATTACTTAAGCCACGGGCCAGGATAATAAGAACATCACGCTCACGATCAGTAAGTTTATGCAACCTAAGTGAAAATGGGGAGTTTTTAGGCATGTTGCGTACGAAATTAAGATAACAGTCTAAACAGCCGGAAGTTGTAGAGGATTGATCTTGAGGTGGTTCCAACATGGCGTTAACTGATTCCTATTAGAAATTTTAAACTAACATTTAGAGTATATTAAATTAATTAAAACAATTAATTTAAAAGTATGTACCTACACATTCATTAACGGCTGAGCAAAGTATATTCATATAAACTCAATATTTTATTGATATATATCAATATGCTAAAAATATTAATTTTTCTCTAATATCGGTTGGTTATTTACGTTTTTGGCAGATACATCTTCCATTAACGAAGAAGGTATTGTCTAAAGTATATCTGCAATTTAAAGTAGATCCATAATTTCGATGTTATGCGCTACTCTCTCAACCCCTGCCATATTAAGTACGATCAATGCTCACTACCTCAGCTCAAGCTTCTGAAGAAGTCCTTTTGATTTCCATGCTTCACTTATAGGTTTACCCAAAGCAGTAAGAACAGAATTTACGCAAAATGACGGTGATTTTTTAGCCTCAGATGAATGCTAAAAGTTAATTTTTCATTCTTGAGCCAGATCAAGGTATATCAAGTAAATACATACTAAAGTTTTCAAATTGAAAACAGACTAGTCATGTCTTTGACGTTATATACACCAGCATTGATTTACATAATTTCGTCATTTACTTCCCTCTGATCTTCGGTTATCAGAGTTGCTTAGCTGGTTAAACTAAAGGCGCAAGAAAAAAATTGGATCTTAAATGAAAGAGTATTTGCAGATTTCTCAAAGAAACAGCATACGTTGCATTCCAGTCTACGGTACAAGGTACTTAGTCGCAGATATGCTTTTTGCATGGAGTCATGCATGATTCTATCTAACAGAGTAAATACTTATGGCCAGTTTTTATTAAAACGCTATGGCCAACGTATCCATAAAGTGGCGCTTGATGCAGGTTTTACTTGTCCAAATCGTGATGGTACCAAAGGCACTGGAGGGTGTACGTTCTGTAATAATGTTTCGTTCAGTCCGGCTACTGGATCTCGTCTTGATGTCCCAGGTCAAATTGCCAAGGCAAGAGCCGCAATAGCTAAACGTACGCGGGCTCGTCAGTTTATCGCTTATTTTCAGGCATACACTAACACTTATGCAGACATCGCGGAACTTGAAACTCTCTATCGCGAAGCTTTGGCTCAACCAGATGTGATTGGAATTTCAGTTGGAACCCGACCAGACTGTGTATCACCAGCGGTACTTGACCTGCTGGAGACTCTACGTGATGAAGGACTGGAAGTATGGCTGGAACTTGGGTTGCAATCGGCGTTCGATGATACGCTGGCTAGGGTCAACCGTGGCCATACATTAGCAGAATATCGCGAGACTGCATTGGCAACGCGTGCCCGAGGCATTCCGCTATGCACTCATTTGATTATAGGTCTGCCAGGTGAAAATGAACGCCATTATCATTCTACGCTCGATACCGTTCTGGAAATCGGTGTGGATGGACTTAAGCTCCATCCCCTGCACGTGGTTAAGCGCACTATATTGGCTTATCAGTGGCGTCGTGGCGGTTATGAGCCACTTAGTCAAGTTGACTATATACGCATCGCCGCGGATCTGATTGAGCGCACCCCTCAACACATCATTTTCCACCGTGTGACTGCAACAGCATCGAAAGATATTTTACTGGCACCTGAATGGTGTTCACAGAAATGGAACATATTAAATGGTATTGAGAAAGAGTTGCGCCAACGCGGTACCCATCAGAGTAGTCGCGCCGGAGTAGATCACATAATAAAGGATATGCAATATGTCTCTTGAACTGGTTTGCCCGGCAGGTAATCTGCCAGCACTCAAGGCGGCTGTGGACAACGGGGCCAACTGTGTTTACATGGGTTTTCGTAACAGCACCAACGCACGCGCCTTTGCCGGTTTGAATTTCGATAACGAAACCGCCAAACAAGGGATTCGCTACGCTCATGAACGTAGCTGCAAAGTACTACTGGCACTTAATACCTATCCGCAAACTGCACAATCTCATATATGGAAGCAGGCGGTGGATGATGCGGCTGAACTAGGTATTGACGCATTGATTTTGGCTGATCTTGGCCTGATGCGCTATGCCAGCCGCACTTATCCTGATTTGCGATTGCATCTCTCAGTACAAGGCTCTGCGACTAATTACGAGGCGATCAATTTCTACTACGAGCATTTTGGCATTCAACGCGCTGTACTGCCACGTGTGCTATCGCTGGCACAGGTCGAGAACGTCGTAAAAAACACGTCGGTTGAAATTGAGTTGTTCGGCTTCGGCGGATTATGCGTGATGGTTGAGGGTCGCTGCATACTATCGTCCTATGCCACTGGTGAATCGCCTAACACAGCAGGGGTATGCTCTCCAGCTAAAGCCGTACGCTGGCAACAGACGCCTAAAGGACTGGAATCACGCTTGAATGGCGTGTTATTGGATCAATACAGTGCTAATGAGAATGCAGGCTATCCAACCTTGTGCAAAGGTCGCTTCGAAGTTGAAGATGAAATATATTATGCTTTGGAAGAACCAACCAGCCTCAACACACTGGAATTGATTCCAGACATGTTGCGCATGGGAATCAGCGCCATCAAGATTGAAGGTCGTCAGCGCAGCCCCGTCTATGTTGAACAAGTGACGCGTGTATGGCGAGCAGCTATTGATGCAGCGGAGCAAGATGCAGCGCATTATGTAGCTAAAGAAGACTGGATGACACAGCTCGGCAAACTTTCGGAGGGGCAGCAACATACGCTTGGCGCCTATTATCGTCCATGGAAATAATATTATGAAAATCTCACTGGGGCCTATTCTTTATTACTGGGCTCGTCAAAACGTGCTGGATTTCTACGAGCAGGTTATCAGTTGGCCAGTCGATATTGTCTATTTAGGCGAGGTGGTTTGTTCACGTCGCCATGAGATGCGCTTCGATGACTGGTTAAACGTGGCCAGTAAATTGTCTGCCGCTGGTAAAGAAGTGATCTTGTCCACGCAGGCACTGCTAGAGTCTGAATCCGACCTTAAAATGTTACGTCGCCTTACTGGTAATGGCCAGTTCTGCATAGAAGCTAACGATATAGGGGCTATTCGCCTAGCCACAGGCAAGCCCTTTGTCGTTGGAACTCACATTAACACTTACAACGGTGAGACGCTCGCAATACTTGCAGAGCAAGGAGCAACCCGCTGGGTCATGCCAGTAGAACTGTCGCGTTATATGCTGGCTGAGCTACTAGTGAAAAAACCTCAAGGTATGGAGACTGAGGTATTTGCTTATGGTCGTTTGCCATTGGCTTTTTCTTCACGTTGCTTTACTGCTAGGCGCCATAATCTGCCTAAAGATGATTGTCATTTTAAGTGTCTGGAGCATCCTTGCGGCATGACACTTAAAACGCGTGAGGGACAGTCATTTTTGGCATTAAATGGAACGCAGACTCAATCTGCCAGCATTCATAATTTGATCAGCGAGATCGACGACATGCGTCAATTGGGTGTCGACGTTGTGCGTATCAGCCCGCAACCGGAGCATACTGGTGAAGTAGTCGCAGCATTCAGGGCTGCGATTGATAATGTAGTGAGCAGCAGCGAAGCGCAGACTGCGCTTGCATCATTCCTGTTTGATGATCCATGTGATGGGTATTGGCATGGACGATCTGGTATTGAACAATCAATTAAGATGCTGTCATGAGCCAAAAAACCTACACATTTCCACCTCAGCTAAGTAGATTAATTGAACATCTGCCAACATGGCCTTCATCTTTTACCTTTGCCTGTGTGCTTGACCTGGCGCTAGGTCAAGTTATCCGTCGAGGTGACCTGCAAGCGCTGTATGGAAAACGGATTGCAATACACGTTACAGATGCCGGATTGCGTTTGCATTTCACTGTGCTGAACAGTGGCTTTTCAGCCGCTAAGGGCAATGTGATTCCAGACCTCATAATTAGTGCTAGTGCCTATGATTTTTATCTGCTGGCTATGCGCAAGGAGGATCCTGATACCCTGTTTTTTAATCGACGACTGGTGGTGGAAGGCGATACAGAACTGGGATTGATCGCTAAGAATACGCTGGATGCCATTGAGTATCCCATACTCAAGCTTAAATGCGTATCTCCATTACTCTTGTTGAAAACGATGAAGAAAAGACTGTGGATATGATCGCGACCATGCACTTTAGTTTTGACCTAGTTAGATGAAAGGAGCTATTCGTATGAGCAAAAAAAATGTAAATTTGCCTATAGTATATTCCTGTTCCGGCTGCTCCAGTGTAGCGCAAATGGCAAATTATATTGCGTTAGAACTCGACAAACGGGGTTTAGCAGAAATGTCCTGCATTGCAGGAGTAGGTGGAAACGTGCCTCACTTGGTGAAAATTGCACATTCTGGCCGCCCTATTATTGCACTTGACGGTTGCCCCCTCGCTTGCACTAAAGCTTGTCTGGCTCAACATGACATAGAACCTGATAGCTACCATCTGCTGAACCAGTATGGTGTGAAAAAAATCTACCATACGGGCTTCGATTCCGATATGGCGCAAGCTGTACTTGAGCTTGTAATTGCAAAAATGGATGAAGAATTGCCTGCTCTACCCTCGACCCCATGCTCACTAAACCCAAACGACTGATAGTTGCCATTACAGGCGCCTCTGGGGCTACTTATGGCGTACGTCTGCTGCAAGTACTCAGCAATATACCGGAGATTGAAACACATCTGGTGGTGTCAGAATCCGGGCTACTTAATATACAGCACGAGCTTGATATGAGTCTCACGCAGCTTGAAGCTTTAGTAGAAGTGACGCATCATATCAACAATATTGGTGCAACTATTGCCAGCGGCTCATTTCAGTCTGATGGTATGGTGGTAGCACCGTGCTCAATGAGAACATTAGCTGCAGTGGCGCATGGCTTATCGGATAATTTAATTACGCGGGCTGCCGATGTCATACTCAAGGAGCGTCGCCGATTGATTTTAATGGTACGTGAAACCCCCTTCAATCTTGCTCATTTACGCAACATGACCAGTGTCACCGAAATGGGTGGCATCATCTACCCGCCGTTGCCCTGCTTTTACCATCGTCCACAAACTATAATCGACATAATTGACCAAACTGTAAGCCGAGTTATCGATTTGCTGGGCGTACCGCATACGCTGGCACCTCGCTGGGAAGGTCTAACTGCAGCCACCCCTAACAACTTGGAGTAGCTGATTTGGCCTACCGTGATTTGCGTGATTTCATAATCCAACTGGAACAAATGGGTGAACTTAAGCGTATTAAATCACCAGTCTCAACATATTTAGAGATGACTGAGTTGTGTGACCGCACCCTGCGTGCTGGTGGCCCTGCTCTGTTGTTTGAAAACCCAGTAGGCCACAGCATACCCGTGCTTGCTAACCTTTTTGGTACTCCGCGACGCGTTGCACTAGGCATGGGTGCTGCGGATGTAAGCGAGCTACGCAACTATGGTCATGTGTTGGCCATGCTGAAAGACCCTGAGCCGCCTAACGGATTCAGGGATATGCTAGGTCTGCGCTCGCAGGTCAAATCATTATGGAACATGAGCCCCAAGGTATTACGCTCTGCACCGTGTCAGGATATCGTGTGGGAAGGCAATGATGTCGATTTGGCAAGACTGCCAATTCAGCATTGCTGGCCGGGAGATATTGCACCTCTGATCACTTGGGGGCTGGTAATCACAAAAGGGCCAAATAAAGAGCGTCAGAATCTTGGAGTCTATCGCCAGCAAGTGCTGAAGCGTAATAAAGTGATCATGCGATGGTTAGCTCAGCGTGGCGGTGCTCTGGATTTTCGTGATCATTGTGAGCGCTATCGAGGCCGTCCCTATCCGGTGGCTGTTGCTTTGGGCGCTGATCCTGCAACCATACTTGGAGCAGTTACACCAGTTCCCGATAGCCTTTCTGAATATCAATTTGCTGGCTTATTGCGTGGAAGCCGCACTGAACTGGTCAAGGCTATAGGTAGCGACTTGCTTGTTCCCGCTTCAGCCGAAATTGTGCTTGAAGGGCATATCTACCCAGATGAATCACACGCAACTGGTTATGAGCATTCACTAGAGGGGCCATTCGGTGACCATACTGGTTATTACAACGAACAAGACTGGTTTCCAGTTTTTACTATTGATCGCATTACTATGCGACATAACCCGATTTACCACTCTACCTATACTGGAAAACCGCCTGATGAGCCTGCCATTTTGGGATTAGCCCTTAATGAATTATTCGTTCCGTTACTACAAAAACAGTTTCCAGAAATCACCGACTTTTATCTGCCTCCTGAGGCTTGCAGCTACCGTATGGCGGTGGTGCAGATTAAAAAATCTTACCCTGGTCATGCTAAACCTGTCATGTTTGGCATCTGGAGCTTTCTACGCCAGTTCACGTACACTAAATTCATCGTAGTAGTGGACGATGATGTGAATATCCGTAACTGGCAGGAGGTGATTTGGGCTATCACGACTCGTGTCGATCCTATACGTGACACCTTGTTGGTAAATAACACCCCGATTGACTATCTTGATTTTGCTTCGCCAGTGAGTGGTCTCGGCAGTAAAATGGGCATAGATGCAACCAATAAATGGCCTGGCGAAACAAACCGTGAATGGGGCACCCCAATTACTATGCCCGCCGAAGTGAAAACTAAAGTTGACGAGATCTGGAAATCACTCGGGCTTTGATCATTCTTAATACATAACTTGTATATTTTAAGAATACTTTAAGTTGTTTTAGTAAAAATTATCAGTAAATGTAAGTACTATTTAAAAGGATAAATTGTATATGCTGACTGCAGCTTTTTTATGGAGAGGCATTAACTTATTAAGCGCTCTATGTCTGATATTGGTTACCACACCTGCCTATGCGGATGAACACCAACACAAACATCAAAGTCAATCAAACGCAGAGCCATCTATGCACGTTTTGAAACCAGGTGAAAAATGGAAAACCGATGAAGTGGTGAAGCTAGGAATGGACAATATTCGCCAAGCTATATCTGCCAGACAAGATGACATTATTAAGGGACGCCTTAGCGCTAATGACTATCATCGAATAGCAATTGTGATAGAGAGAAATGCTGCTGAGATTGTGAGAAATTGCAAATTGGCTAAAGATGCAGATAGTGCGTTTCATAGGGTTGTCTTGGTCGATTTGCTAGATGGTGTGACGCTAATGCGAACATCTAAGAACATTCAAGCGCAACGAGTTGGAGCACTAGGCGTGTTACAGTCTTTACGCAATTACGGTAAGTATTTTCAGCACGAGGGATGGAATTTAGATGCTGTTAAATCTGATTAACAACTCCAAAATTTGACAAGTAAGCATTAATTCGCCTTGGCAATAAAGGCCCTGCCTCGACGAGTCCACTATAAATCTGCACAAGTGAGACACCAGTTGATAATCGGTCAACAACATCCTGCGGGGTACGAATTCCTCCCACTGAAATAACTGGCATGCTGTCACGCATCATATTTAACACGCGTTGCAGATTGGCAAGCACTTCTTTTTTATCATGGATATGCTCATCACCACTCAGAATCAATCCATTAAATGCATAATCACGCACACAGGATAATAGATTATTTGTATCTCCACGATTCTGATCAATTTTTACAACAACAGGACAAACCCGACCACTCTCAGCCGCCATCAGTACTTGCTTATCCTTGGCCGCTGCCAGTAAGGTCAACAATGTGGCACGAAACTCTGGTTGATGAAGATCGGGTCCGGCTCGCACACCTAAATTAAGAGTTATGTAGTCAGCAAATGCCCAGAGTTTTTCCATGCATATCATATAATCGTTGACCATCTTTTCAGGCTGGGTTGTGCGGTTCATGCTGATGCTCACCCCAAGTGGAATTGAATGCGGTCTGATATTTTTAGATAAATGGGAAACTACACTATCGAGTCCCAGGCTACGCTGCTGCTCTGGCAGCGGAATAACCGAACCAATTTCTGCAAAACCAAAACCAAGCGGTGCTAAGCAGCTAAAGAGCGTGCCATGTTTATCAAATCCCGCTGCCAGCCCAAGTGGACCTGGGAAAGATAATCCCATGACATTTCGCCGCAAGGTTTGCGGCGTTTCTACTCTAGAGGAGATCGCGGTTAGCCAAATTGAATGTGCAGCCAGTTTACGAGCGTTTGGCATACCCAATTTAGATGCGACTGAAAATAGACACTTATACATGATGCCAATGCATATCTGCAAAATGCTGCATAAAGCTGATGAGTGCTATTACACCAGCGTTTGGCATTGCATTATAGATGCTGGCGCGAATGCCACCAGCCATGGGATGACCCTTCAGATTCAACAATCCTTCTTCAGCGGCTAAGGACAGAAACAATGGTGTGAGCGCATCATTAGCGAGCGTAAAGCAAACATTCATACATGATCGGTGGGCTGGTTGCACTGAACATTGATAAAAACCTTTGCTGGCATCAATGACTTGATACAATTGCGCGCTTCGCTGCGCACTGTTTTTCGCCATAGCCACGACACCACCCATGTCGGTAATCCAGCGTAGTACCAATCCAGTTAAATAGATAGAAAAGGTCAACGGCGTATTAAGCATAGAACCTGCTGCAGCCTGATTCTTATAATTGAATACCGCTGGCGTTGCTGGATGGGCCCGCCCCAGCAGGTCATCGCGCACAATGACAATGGTAAGACCAGTTGGACCGATGTTTTTTTGCGCTCCTGCGTAAATTACACCATAGCGCTGCACACCAATCGGCCGGCTGAGAAAGTCAGATGTCATATCTGCCACTAGTGGCAAATCACCGGTATCCGGAATGTCAAAGAATTGCACGCCGTTGGCGGTTTCATTGCTGGTAATGTGGCAATAGGCCGCGCTCGAGTCGAGGTGCCATGCTTCGGGCATTCGGTCGAATCCGGTGGCACAACTACTGGCAGCAACATTGACATTACAGTAGCGTCTGGCTTCGCGCATAGTTTTGCATGACCAGTAGCCAGTCTCCACATAATCAGCTCGCCCTGCCCTACCCAATAAATTGAGTGGTACCAGCGAGAATTGTGCCGACGCACCGCCATGCATAAATAAAATATGATAATTGTCTGGAATATTTAGCAGTAATCGAAGATTGTCGCGCACATGATTATGTATTTTCTTGTAAGCGTCACCGGTAAAAGGCGTCTCTAACATAGAAAAACCACTGCCGTTCCAGTTCAAAAACTCCTGCTGCGCTTGCGCCAGCACAGTAACTGGCATAACGGCTGGGCCCGCAGAGAAATTAAAAAACTCAGGCAAACAGCGCTGCTCCATGCTGGCTGGCTGCCATGAAAAACAACAATGGGATGGAGAGCATGGTATTGGTACGAGAAGAAAGAAATGTAATTCGAGCACAACGCACACGCTCGTCCAGCGGTGCATAAATGAAACCAAGCACTTTCTTCTGGTTTGGCCATAATATAAACCATAGGTTAGCCAGCATCAGCGTGCCTAGCCAAAACCCCATGCCAATAACGGCAAGATAGCCTTTCATCGTTATTGCATCAATCAGCAGTCCACGTTGCCACAACATACCAACACCAGCCAACCAAGTTACGATAGCCGCGTATCTGAAAGTACCGTGTTCACGTCCGAGCAAAGCCATGTAAACTGGGCTTTGCTCGTCGCCCAAATCTTCTTTCCCAGGTGGTCGGAAGTTTGGTCGCTGAATCACGCTGGCATAGTTATGCCCAACCCAAATTATGCCGGCAAAAAGATGTATCCAGCGAAGTAAAAAGTCTACAATCTGATCCATCGTGCATCAACCTCCCAACACTAACCAGCGGACGATGAGGAATAATCCCAGTGTTAGCAACAGACCGAGCGCGATAGTACCGGTTGCAGTATCGTAAGGTGATTTCATTTCTGCGCCATAAACATCGTAGTGACTGCTCCAATTTGCCGCCTGACCAGGGGGCGCGGCTCGTGATGTTTCTGTCGTGTCTTGCTGATTGCCATTTCAATCACATGGTGATGTGGTGATTTGGCGCATGCAGGATCGGTATTCGTTGCATCGCCGGTCAGCAGAAATGCCTGGCAGCGACAGCCACCAAAGTCTTTTTCTTTTTCGTCACAGGTGCGGCAAGGCTCCTTCATCCACTCATCACCTCGGAATTTCTTGAACAGTGGTGAGTCATTCCACAACCAGTCCAGACTATGCTCACGCACAGTAGGAAATTCCAGCCCTTCGATTACACGAACTTCCTGGCAAGGCAAAGCAGCACCGTCTGGTGCAATGGTGAGATGAATGGTGCCCCAGCCATTCATGCATGCCTTAGGGCGTGTTTCGTAATAATCCGGAATAACAAAATAAATGGTCATCTTCTGCCCTGACCGTTGACGCGCAGCGTTAACAGCAGCTTCGGCACGCTCAATCTGCTCACGCGTCGGCAGCAGCTCATCTCGATTGAGCAGCGCCCAGTTGTAATACTGAATATTGGCAAGTTCAAGGTAATCTACGCCGATGTCTTCAGCTAATGCCAGGATTTCATCCACCTGGTCAATGTTCTGCCTGAATATCGGCACATTGAGTACCATCGGGAACCCTTCGGCTTTGATCATGCGCGCTACGTGAACTTTCAGATCATGCGCCCTCGCTCCTACCAGCTCATCGGTTAAGTCACGATTTGCAGATTGCAAGCTCAATTGAATCTGCTTGAGACCTGCTTGTTTCAGTGCTTTGAGTCGTTCAGGTGTGAGCCCAACACCGGAAGTAATCAGATTAGTGTAATAGCCTAGGCGCTCCGCCTCTGCCACCAACTCTTCGATATCATCGCGTAACATGGGTTCGCCACCAGAAAACCCAAGTTGCAGGGCACCGAGTTCGCGCCCTTCACGAAGTACCCGCTTCCACTCCTCGGTACTCAATTCTTTCTTACCATACTGGTCAAAATCCAGTGGATTATTACACCACACACACTTGAGCGGGCAACGGTAGGTAAGTTCTAGTACAAGCCACATTGGCTTACCTTGCCCATCCAGACTAACTGCGGATCCATCCTTTGCCATGTGTTATCTCCAAAAATTTATAAATACTGTTTTCTATATCAGCGTTATAGACAAATAGCGCCTTGAGTTCGGTAGCGATATTAGCGGCCGTAGCTTCGCCCGTGCAGCGCTTAAGAATTTCCGCAGCTGTAGTATTGAGCTTGATAACGCCCTCAGGGTAGAGCAGTACATAGGCATCCTGTGACTTCTCCCAACGCAGTAGATACTTGGAATCCAGTCGTGGGCGGTCTTCTGGCTGAAAATGAAAATGCTCAGACATATAAAGACTTCCTTATTTTAATTATGGACGCGGCAAAATGCCGCGCCCTGTTCTACCTAGCGCACGTACACGTAGGCGGTTACTTCAAAGCCAAGACGTAGATCACAAAAATCTGGTTCGATCCATTGCATTTTTATCTCCTAAAACGTTAGTTGAAGTTGGTGCCGCAAGCGATGGGAGAAGCTAAAATTAAAACCACCATTGCAATTAGCGTTGCATATGTAATAGTTACAATGCGACACTGAATATACGTTATGGTTAATAGAAGGGCTTGCTCAAATTACTGGTCATTGCATGCTTAATATGATTAAAAACATGTCATGATTTTCTGTCATTTTCTGTTAATCCGAACAATTTGATTTTGGTCAAGGTGTTTGTGCGAGCAATGGTGCTTAGAACTAGGAATAACTGTTCCAAACACCCATTAAATGCTGCATTAATGGCTTAGTGACTTTTGGAAATTACTTTTTGATGCGCAGGGATTAGTTGTTGGATGGATTATTGTGAATGTAACGTCACCATGCACTGCAACTTGCTTTTTGTGTCATATGGCAAATAACACAGAGGTGATTACTTTAAAGCTTGAACAAGTATTAAGACTGTTACTCAGGAATCTTAGTATGCTGTAAAAATAAAGAAAATGTCTGAACAACAAATATACCTGTAGTAAACACTGCCAAATACCAGCCAATTTCATAGCCAAATCCAGCCATTACCCCTCCTGTCAATAACAACAATGCTCGTATAGCACCCCCAAATCCCAATCGCTTCCTGGCTGCCTGATGCCAGGCCGTTTGTTGCCCTGGACGCATCCATAATGGCAGCAAATAACTGACAGCACCCGTCACGAGCGGCATTAGAAAGGCGATAATGAAAGTCGCAACCGGGCTAAAGCTTTGTTGATGATAGGCGTGAGTTAATCCGATAATTAAGGTTATTGAATATCCACACAGGGCTGCTACAAGTAATGGGACAGCGCCATGTACCTTGAATATGGCATTCGAATAAAGTTTTAGCCATGCCTTTAATATATCGAATAACGGGATAGCCAGCAATATCAGTCCAATCCATGCAAAATTGCGGTGCCATGCGGAACCACAGGCCGTGATCACAATTCCGGCGACTACCCATTTCAGATGTTTACGCATGCGTGCAGCCAATTCAGGATCAGAGCGTTGCGTGGCTGTGGGCAGCAGCACTTGCAGTGTGCCGAGTGCTGTGATGCCAATAAATCCCAAGGTGTTGAAGTGGATGTGCAGCATACGCAATGCAGTGCGCTGTTCGGGAATAAAATATCCCATGATTATGCAACCAACTGCTATAAATAGGCATAACATGGCTGCCAGATACCAATCAAGACAAGGGTGTGGTTTACCAATCGCATTTACTTTTAAGCGATATGCCCAAATCCCAAGAATTGACACTGCAATAATGATAGTAGTAGCACCGACATAGCGACCAGCTGACAATGCTTGTGGATAAGCAAAATAACTGGTGACTAAGAAACCTCCGAACAGTGCTATAACAGGCAACAACCTAATAAATTTACCTGGATTTTTACTGCGCGATAGCACAGGTAAGAAATGCACCATCGCTCCTAATATCAAAGGTACGATGCCTATAGCGAAAACAATGTGGTAACTGACAATCGCCGCACCGCTCTTTGACAAAACAAAGGTAGATGCAGCGATAAACGCCAGTAGAGTAATTGCTACTTGAAATTGCAGCAAAGTTGATTCCTAGAGCTTATGTGCGAACGAAATCAATCACAATCGTCCCAGGTTCACGTTGCTTATAAACAATACTGACAGTTGCACCATATCGCTGCTCAAGCTGGTTCAGTAGCGGCAATGGGTCGTGATCATTGACGAAACGCATAATTTCACCGCTATGTAACGAGTCTAACGCACCGAAGATAGCTGCATGTCGAAATCGCTTGGCTATGCCGCGCGCATCGAATGGATAAATCTGATCTGGAAGCAGATGAAGATGTGGCTGTGACATGTGTTTACCTTTCAAGGAATAAGCGCAACGTCTGCGCAAAAGTTCTAATAATGATGTTCATAATTAATTGAATTCACATAAAAATATTGCTCGCTATGTGCTTATCAATCACTTGCAACATAACCTTTCAATCTATTTATTCATTTGAAAAAAGCAGCTAGTTGTAAGTTTTAATGGACATCCTATAAGATGTATGTAAAATACATCTTTAATTTACCATGATATTTATTCATAAGCAATATTATTAATACATCTTTTAACGGACTGAAATTATGCACCTTACAAATTTCTCTGATTACTCAATTCGAGTAATGATTTACTTAGGTCTCCAGAAATCTAAGTTGGCAACAATTTCTGATATAGCAAGAGCATATGAAATTTCTGAAAACCACTTAACCAAGGTAGTGCATCAATTGGCACAGCGCGGATATATAGAAACTGTTCGCGGTAAGGGCGGCGGTTTACGTCTGGTACGAAAACCAGATACGGTGAATATTGGTGAAATGATTCGATATTCTGAAGGTAACACAGCGTTGTTACCATGTATGGATAATGAAGAAAGCTGTTGTATACGACCTAATTGCAAATTGATGGGGATTTTGCGAGAAGCGCAGGTTGCGCTATTTACTGTGCTGGATAAGTATACCTTGGCGGATTTGCTACAGCAGGAAGCGCCGTTGACCCACATCCTTATGCAACCAAAGACTTTAAAATCAGTTTAAAAATGTATCTAAACTATCAACAGTTAATATCAATTAATTTAGCTTTTTGGTTATATTTTATATATCCAATTCCAGCAAAGATAAAGATCAAATCTGGGCTAAAGCAAGCTAAGATAAGGATGTTTCAATGACTAAGACACAGATGGCTGAGCGGTTATCAGAGTTTCACTTATTTTCTGATCTTTTCCCCACACAAATTGCTTTATTGACAAACAAGACTAAATTTTTAGATGTTTCGCGTGATGCCATTCTATTTAATCAGAACAAACAAGCGCATGGATTCTACTTGCTGCTTAAAGGACAAGTTAAGCTAGGGGTAGAATCTTTAGATGGATCTGAGAAAGTAATCAGATTAATTCAATCAGGACAAAGCTTTGGCGAGGAGTCTATATTTTCTGATCATACTTTTTCAATGTACGCATATACAGTGAAAGACTCACAGGCTTTGTTAATTTCCAAGGAAGCAATTCTGGATATTATAGATACAGATGTAAAACTTGCAGGTCGTATGTTGTCAGTATTCTCTACACGAAATTACCAACTGGTTAAGGATATAAAATCAATTTGCTTGCAGAATAGCACAAAGCGAATAACAGACTATTTATTACAAATTAACAAAACCTTCAGAGGTTCAGATTGTTTTAGACTACCGACCAATAAGACAATAATTGCATCTATGCTTAACATTACCCCAGAAACTTTTTCACGTGTCATGCAAAAGCTACAAAATGCAGGGCTTATTACAGTTAATGGTAAAGATATAGTAATTAACAATATATCGGAATTACATAATTTCAAATAATTCAGGACAAACAGTTAATTTTTAATTTACTCAACACAATTCATCCCATGTTGTAGTAAGTATTCAGCTAATGGTTTGAATCGCCACTAGTTTATTAGAAGCCTTTGATCTGAAGGTAGTCGATTGCCTGTTAAAGTTGACTGTCTACTTTGCGTATGTTGCAAACTGACGCGCCTAATTGGTGAATGACTGATGTATCGACTACAGCTCCATATTTAACCTAAATTTTACTAATCACCAACGTCCCCTCTAAGTAATAAGGGTGGCTCTTTTAGGTAAGAATATGCATTAGGGTAATTATAGAGGTTTATGTAGCGCTCCTCAGACTCAAAATGCTAATCTATTTTGTAGCGTGATCTAAGTAGCACGAGACTCATGTACCATGTTGAGAAATAACTGATGCCAGCGTGAATCATCTGTAAGTTCAGGATGAAATGCAGTAACCATAATTAATTTCTGCCGTGCTGCAACAATAAGGTTACCATCTAAACCGTTCGTGAGACTAGCCAGTATCTTCACCCCATCGCTCACTTCTGTAATGATGGGAGCTCGAATAAAAACTGCTTGATATGGTTTTTCAGACTCATAAAAATCATCAATATTTAACATAGTCTCAAAACTATTAATTTGTCGCCCAAAATAGTTTCGATTTACCTCTATGTCCATTCCTCCAATGGATGGCTGCCCTCCTTGTTTTTGGTCTTCAATTCTCTCTGCCAGCAGAATCATACCTGCGCATATTCCCCATGTAGGTCTGCCAGATTGGACCCAATCGCGCAACGGTTCTATCAGCCCCCAACGTTCAGCTATCAGTCCCATTGAAGTGCTTTCTCCACCAGGAATAATTAACCCATCAAGTGATTTAAGATGCTCAGGAAGTCGCACCTCCACTACCTTGACGCCAAGGCTTTCAAGCATACGGCAATGTTCAACAACAGCGCCTTGCAACGCTAATACACCTATTTTAAGCCGCTGACTATGCTGCCCTTTCAATTCGTGTCCCCCTACCATCCTCGCTGAGAAAGCCTATCTTGATTGGTCAATAGATCAATATTAATGCCCACCATAGGGTCACCCAATTCAGCACTTACCTCAGCTAATAATTTAGCATCATTAAAATGCGTGGTTGCTTGCACGATAGCTTTCGCTCTTTTGGCTGGGTCACCACTTTTAAATATACCTGAACCTACAAATACACCATCCATGCCAAGTTGCATCATGAGTGCCGCATCTGCTGGTATTGCGATACCTCCAGCAGCAAAATTTACCACTGGTAGACGCCCTAGCTTTGCTGTTTGTTGTACAAGTTCATATGGCGCACGACACTCCTTGGCAAAAGCAAACAGCTCATTTTCATCCATTGATTGCAATTGACGTATCGATGCATTAATTGCGCGAGCATGACGAACAGCCTCTATAATATTCCCGGTACCTGCCTCACCTTTTGTACGAATCATTACGGCACCTTCGGCTAGACGTCGTAAAGCCTCGCCTAAATTGCACGCACCACAGACAAATGGCATGTCGAATTTACTTTTATTTATATGATGCACTTCATCAGCAGGTGTGAGCACTTCACTTTCGTCAATACAATCTACACCTAATGACTGCAATATTTGTGCCTCTACAAAATGACCAATACGCGCTTTTGCCATTACTGGAATACTCACTGCATTAATAATTTTTTTTATCATGCTCGGATCGCTCATGCGTGCTACCCCACCGTCTTTACGAATATCTGCTGGCACGCGCTCCAAAGCCATTACCGCGCATGCCCCAGCCTCTTCAGCGATCTGCGCCTGCTCCACGTTAACAACATCCATGATGACACCACCTTTGAGCATTTGTGCAAAGCCAGATTTCACTTGGTAAGTCCCACTTTTAATCTGATCAGAATCGTTCTTTGTTATCTCTACACACATTCGTACTTGCTCCTTTTTAGACATCACAGCGCATTGCTAATTGTAAAAAATAAGTTATTTCCATCTACTAATTGACGATCGAATACAGAAATTCAAAATTCAAGTAACTTGATGCACATGATGCGCTATTACTATAAAAACACATTGATAAAGGTCAATTTATAAAATTAAATGATGTTCTGTCCTACATTAGCTTGACACTTTTTGAATTAAATCAAGGAGCGTCAAATGAATGCTTGTATTAGAGAGAATGGAGGTAAATAACTTTGTGTCAGGCGCAACGAGGGACAAAGTAGCCAGTCATAGTCGCTTCAAAATAAACATCAAACACCCCCTGCGATTAAGGCTAGATATTATGTTTAAGAATGTTATAGTTTACGGGTTTGCGTGATTGATCTAACTTTACGAACTTAAGTTTTGCCGCCATTTGTGGAGGCTTATATAGGTAGCTTATGAATTCTATTGACATTTTTCCATGGAATGAAGGTTTCAGTACTGGCGTCTCGATAATTGATGATCAACACAAACAGCTAATTCAGCTATTGAATTTACTCGCGAGTCATGTTGTTTACAAAACTGACATCCCTGCATTAAATATCATTTTTAAAGAGTTGGCAGAATACGCTATTTATCACTTTGAAACTGAAGAAGCTATATGGCATGAATACTTTCCAGAAGACTCTTTGGAAAAAAATCACAAAGAAACACATAACAACTTTATAGCAACAGTTAGCAGTCTCAAAAACAACGAAAACTCTGAACCTACCAATGTTGTCATCGAGAAGCTACTTTCTTTTTTAAGTAGCTGGCTTGCTTCTCATATTCTTGAATCTGATATGTTTATGGCACTCACTGTGCTTGGACTGAAGTCTGGAATGCCGATGGAATCAGCAAAAAAGCAGGCCTCAGAAAGAATGAGTGGAACAATGCGAACGTTGATAGATATCGTTCTATCAACATATGGCAACCGTGTTACCAATACATTGCATTTGATGCGTGAGATTAAAGGTCATCAAAAAACTGAAAGTGATTTAATACAAGCGCTTAAAGAGCAAAAAGAAAGTGCAGCGCGTATACAGTCATTAATGGATTCCGCGTTGGATGCCGTAGTGGGCATGGATGAAAATGGCAAAGTCATCGCATGGAATCCTCAAGCCGAAGTTATTTTCGGATATTCGCGGGAGGAGTCGATTGGAAGAGATGTTGCCGACATGATTGTGCCTCCTATACATAGAGAGGCCCACCGACAGGGCATGGCGCGATTCATTACCACTAACGAACCATCTATTATAGGCAAGCGTGTCGAAATCACCGGCATGCGCTCAGATGGAACGGAGTTCCCGGTAGAATTAACGATTTCAGGTTTGCTACAAAATGATAGGCATATTTTTAATGCCTACATTCGAGATATTACTGACAGGAAGAAACATGAAGAAGCTATCTACGACCTGGCATTTTATGATCCGCTGACTCATTTACCCAATAGGCGTTTAATGCTTGATCGGCTAGAACAAAAGCTACGTTCCAGCGATCGACTGAATCACAGTAGTGCCATATTTTTCATTAGTATTAACGATTTCAAAATTCTGAATACAACTCACGGACATAATGCTGCTGATTCATTGTTAATTGAAATTGCTAAACGACTGCAAGACAATCTGTATAAAAATGATACTGTTGCAAGGCTTGATGGCGGAGAATTCGCAATAGTGCTGGATCTGCTTAATAATGAAATAGAGATGGCCGCGACCATGGCCACAAAAGTGGCTAAGAAGCTATTAACTGCAATTGGACTACCTCTAACCTTACAAGATAGCGACTATCATTGTTCAGCCAGCATTGGAATTACTTTATTCATTAATAACGTAATTGCTTCAGACGAGTTATTAAAGCATGCAGAAGCCGCAATGCAACAGGCCGAACACCGTGGTCGTAACGAGATTAAGTTCTATGACCCTGAAACTCAATCAGCTTTAGAAACACGTGCAAAATTAGAGACTTTGTTGCGCAAAGCTATTCCTGATGAATTACAGCTTTATTATCAAATGCAAGTAGATCGAACCGGCTTAATAAATTGCGCCGAGGTTCTTGTAAGATGGATACACCCAAAAAATGGCGTTATAAGCCCCGCAGATTTTATTCCTCTCGCTGAAGAAACCGGTTTGATTTTGCCATTGGGTCTTTGGGTCCTAGAGACAGCTTGTAAGCAATTAAAAGACTGGGAGCATGTGGATAATGCCAGACACTTAAGCCTCTCTGTCAATGTGAGCGCTAAACAATTCCATCAACCAGACTTCGTAGACCAAGTACTAAAAGTATTTGAAAGTACTGATGTTGATCCTAGCAAACTCAAGTTGGAACTCACTGAAAGCCTACTTATAAATAATGTAGAAGACATCATACTTAAGATGACAATATTGGGAGCCAAAGGGGTTAAGTTCTCACTAGATGATTTTGGAACCGGATTCTCTTCTCTTTCTTATTTAAAACGATTACCATTAAATCAGTTCAAAATTGACCAATCGTTTGTGCGTGATGCTCTGATTGATCCAAACGATGCCGCTATCGTTCGTACGATAATTGCGCTAGGACAAAGTATGGGTTTGGATGTTATTGCTGAGGGCGTTGAAATTGAAGATCAGCGAAACTTTCTTGAAATTCATGGGTGTAATCACTTTCAAGGCTACTTGTTTAGCAAGCCAGTGCCATTACATGAATTTGAAGCTTTATTAGAAATTAATTAGATTGGTTTTAATTATTAACTCAAAGACTGAATCGATCAGTCTTTACTAGACACTTTCTTGCCTACTTTGGACTACCTACTAATAAAACAATAATTGCATCTATACTTAACATTACCCCATAAACTTTTTCACGTGTCATGCAAAACCTAAAAAATGTGGGGCTTATTACAGTTAATGGTAAAGATATTGCAATTAACAATGTCTCGGGATTACATGATTTCAAATTATTCAGGGCAAACAGTAAATTTTTAATTTACACAACGTAACTCAATTCACTCCATGTTGCAGTAAGTATTCAGCTAATGGTTTGTCTGAATATTCGATATGCTTAAGAAGCCAATCCTTGATTGTATCTAATTGTGGGGTTTCGCCATGAACACTCAAACGTTCAAGCATATTTTTTGCTTCACTCAACAAGTGAGCATGTTGATTAAAATGTGAAGACTTTTTAGGATAATTGTAGAGGCTCATATAGCGCTCCTCAGACTCAAAATGCTTAACCGTCTCTTCAATTAATTTATTGAGAAGATTAAGTATATCCTCCTTGGGAATTTGATTTAGGATAGCTGCGTTTAACCGATTCATAATGCGACTTAGATTATAATGCTGTTGATCAATGTCATAAATCCCGACATGGTGCGATTCACGGAATTTAATCCACTCTTCAACATTTTTCAATGGTGCATCAGAGAAAAATGTATATCGGTTATTACCACTATTTTTACTCTCATACATAGCCATGTCGGCATTATTCAACAAATCATTTTCAGTTATTTGGTCATCTGAATTATAAGCAATACCTATACTGACACCAATCTGTACTTGATTACCTTTAAGATCAAATGGAGTCCTTAAAGAGTTGATGATTTTCAAAGCAATCTCAGAAACACGCTCATGACTATCGGCATCATTCAATAAGACAGTAAATTCATCTCCGCCCATTCGCCCCACTGTATCGGACTCACGCAAACAACTTACAATTCTTTGCGCTACCTGTTTAAGCAGAATGTCTCCCGAGTGATGCCCTAATGAGTCATTCACACTCTTGAAACCATCTAAATCCAAGAAAAGCAGAAACACATTAGTTTTATTTCGTTTTGCAATCGCTAATGACTGCTTCAACCTATCATAGAAAAGAGCTCGGTTCGGCAAATCGGTAAGTTCGTCATAATGGGCCATATATGCGATACTTTCCTGTTCGAGCGCAATTCTAATATCACGGCGTTGGATCTGGGTGATTACTATAATGACAATTACGCCCCCAGATATCGCAGTGAATACCCACATAACTGTGACTACTAAAATAAATTTTCGAATAATTCGACGCGACTCTCGTTCGCCTTCTATCGCAAGTTTAGCTGCATTACTTGTAGAGTATTCCTGGATGTAATTTAATCGTTGATTCAGTGCAGAATGAGTTGAACTTACTTCATTTTTGAGATAATTCAGGGCTTCTTTTTCTTTTCCGCTGTATAGTAGATCATACATCAAGCCTCTCTTAGTCCTCCAATCAAGGGCTAATTCTCTCGCCTCCTTAACTTTTAATATGTCCCCCAGAAAAGCAGATTCAATAATATCAATATCCTTAAATATTTTATTTTCATATCCAATAGAAAGTTTTTCGAGAGATTCGTAGCTGGAATCTGAATTAACTTTTGAAATGGCCTCAAGAGAGCAGATACGAATCTTGGCAATGTAAAGACTAGCATCATATGCGGCCGAATTCACCTTAAAAGGGTACGTGTATAGTTCGTGAATTTTGACCGACTGATACTCAACCTCCTTGACAATTTGACTACCAAGAAACGCAAGGGCAACCAGCAGGGTTAGATACCCTATAGTGATAACTGCCCATATAGTGCGATAAGTATTGATTAAAGAAAAAATCGACATGTTTGTGATAAATGCTTTCTCGAACCGAGGTGTCATTGAAATGAGAACGTTAATAGAAATGAGTACAAATTTTGTACCAAGACAGATTAATTACCTAAGCTGAGACCGGATAAAACCCTGCTTAAAATTTGCTGCCTAGTGCATCCCACCTGGCTTGCTACCTTATATACCTAGCCGATTAGCTGCTGCGCTCTTTTTTCAAATATCACAAACTACATATGTTGGTCATGGGCTGCACCGCCTGACAGATCAACCATATCCAATGTCACTTGATCAAAACCTAGAACTTTCCCACCAAACTCTTCGGCAAATTTACTAGCATCTTGTTCTATTGAAAATGCAGCGAGCGTTGGCCCCATTGACCCCATTTTTTTACTACCCAGCACATAGAATGCCTGTTTGGCATCAACCCAATTCCCTTTGGGAGATTCCCAATCACTTTTACCCATATCCTGCGTAAAAATCCCTGTAATACGCTTTTTTTGCTCTGGTTTTAGATATATAGAGAACATTTCCACTGTGTCGCAAAAATAATCTGGTTCACCCATGGCATAGTGAATTTGTGCTTTTGGGCCTGGGAAATCTGCCAAGGTCATACCATCCAACGAGCATGAGGTTCCCGCAGTAATTTCCTGTGGGGCGACAGGTGCAGCAGTCTTACCGCAAGCAACAAGTGCAGTCATTAAAACAAGTGGCAAAAAATAACGGTGAACTAGAGTCTGATTCATTTAAATCTCCAAAAAGCAACAGTTAACGGCATTATAATCCACGCCAGCATCATAGAACTGAGCAGCCAAGGATTGGATAAGCTGGCTGGAAACACTGTGGCTAGTCCATAAAACACTTTAATATCTTCCATACTGAAAATGTTGAGAATACGAAAGATATCGGCAGGATTAAGTAACAATAACAACGGAAAGAACTCCTCACCAAAGCTTCCGCCAGAAAGGACCAGTAGGCCGAGTAGAATTAAGTCATAGACTAGTACAAACAGAAACCATACTGAAATGGCGCCGCCACTGGCACGAGCGCGATCTTTAGCTATCACCGATACCATCACAGCCAAACTCAGAAACACCATACCCAGTAAAATGGTACTCACCATAAAACCTATATAGTGATATAGCGCATTGAGGTCTATCTGATAAGCCAGTAGCAAACCCACCAGCCCAAACCCCACCAGCGTTGCACACGCTAGAGCAGCAGACAGCCCTAGAAATTTGCCAAGGATTAGTTCCAAGCGTGTAAGAGGCATGGACAATAATAGATCAAGGGAGCCGCGTTCACGTTCGCCTACAATAGCGTCATAGCCAAGAATAAGAGCAATAAGTGGGATTAAATAAATTACCAGGCTGACAAGACTTGCAATAGTCACTTCAATATTACGAAGCCCAACCTCTCCTTGCTGCGCAGAACCAAAGTAGGCAATCGCTAGTGCAAATGCAGTAAAAATAAGGGACACTGCAATCACCCAGCGGTTGCGGATGCGATCACGAAACTCTTTAGCGGCAATAATTTTAATCTGTGAAATTTCAATGTTTAACATCATTTAACCTTTAGGCCGCATATCCGAGAAATACATCTTCCAACGTAGGCTCTTTAACCACCACATCTAATAGAGCATCACCTAACGACCCTAATCTACGAAGCACTTCCATTTTATGGTTACGCTGACAGTGAATCACCACTGAATTGCCTGTTAAGATTAGCGCTTCGAGTGCAACACCCTGCAGAGTGGCCTCTACCGCATCAGTTGAACAACTTGTCTGCACATGTATCGCAAGTGGCAAATCTACGGCCTCTCGCAGTTCCTGCACCGTACCCAGTGCATGTAGCTTACCTGATTTCAAAACAGCCAAGCGCTGAACACGCTCTTGAATTTCTGACAAAATGTGTGAGGTAATGACAACAGTAACACCTTGTGCATTAAGTTCTTGCAGAATTGTATAAAACTCGCGTATTGCCTCTGGATCTAGGCCTGTAGTTGGCTCATCCAAAAAAAGAATCCGCGGCTTGCCTAGCAATGCCTGCGCAAATCCTAGTCGTTGGCGCATGCCTTTAGAATATCCATCCACACGTCGATGGGCAGCATGTGCCAGGCCTAATTTTTCGAGAAGCGGCAAGCATGTATTAAGCTTGCAACCCTTGAGTGATGCAAAAAACTGTAACGTTTCCAACCCGGTCAAGTTTTCATAAAACACTACATTTTCCGGCAGATAACCAATGGAGCGACGTAACTCACGAAACGCTCCCCCATTTACTGAGGTGCCATTGATATTAATCTCGCCAGAAGTTTGCGGAATGAGGCCCAGCATCATTTTAAATAAAGTGCTTTTCCCTGCACCATTATGGCCTATCAGGCCTAGTGTTTCACCTTTATGTATGGTCAGTGTCATGCCATCTACGGCAAGCACTTCACCGTAGTACTTAAATACGTTTTTGACCTCAATGACGTTGTTTTTCAAGCCAGATACTCCAATTTTTGTTAAATGGCGTCATGCGCGGATTCTGGTCGACAATGCTGGTGGCGCGTAATAGTGGAAATTGTCTGGAAACTAATCGTAGTGTCTGTACAGCTGGACTATTCAGTAACAATTTAGCTGCGGGGTATTTCCAAGTAAGGTGATCGACTAAGTCATTGGCTTCATAAGGCACATCGCCAACACCGTTTCCATCGCTGTCCCAACCTACATAATTGCTCCAATAATTGCCCGTCTTCACGCCCCAGTATTCATCCTTGCTGGCTACATATTTGATCTGCTCAGAATTGTTAATTAAGTCATTCCCTTCAACATCATTGTGGATAGAGCCTGCCCAAAGGTGAACGCCAACACGGTTAGCAATAATTAAATTGTTATGTAACGTGTTGTATTCTGCATCATAAATGAAAAAGCCACGACCATTGCCAGCCACTACATTATGTTCAACAACTGAGTCTACAATGGTGCGCAGCATGATTCCGTGATCGGAGTTACCCCAAGCGCGATTGTTGCGAACGGTTTGATTCCTCACCTCCATCAGCGCTAGTCCGCCGCGGTTGAGGTAAGAATCATTATTTTCCCAAACATTAAAGTTTGAATTCATATAATGGCTACCGTAACGCAGATGATGCAAGCGATTGCCTTGAAACAGCGCATGATCGGATACGTCGACATAGATGCCATCACGAGTAAAGCTCACATGATTGTTGATTATCTTTGCACCACGACTGTTATAAAGCTGAATGCCATTACCACGCTGAGCTGAGGCTAAGTCTCGTTTCCCGGTAATGTTATTAGCGATAACCTGAATATCTTTTACCTTCTCGATCCATAAACCAAATAAGGTGTAATTGATGGTGTTGTTGTGAACAATAGCGCGGTCGCTACCTGGCTCAAGATAAATGCCGGCATTCTGCGCAGTAAGGTCTGCACCGCTATTACTGATAATAAAACCTTCAATGGTGACATCGGGAGATTTGATGCGAATCACATCTCCAATATTTCCACCATCTAGCGTTGGACGATTTAATCCTTTTAAGTGCAATGGCTTGGTAATAACCAGATGCACAGGATAAACACCACGTGCAACCACTACCGTATCACCTGCTTTAGCTCGGTCGATTGCCTCACTAATTGATTGGCCTGGCACAACCTTATGCTCTGCCGCCTGCGCTTGCAAGCAAAACAACACTAAGACAATGCTAAAAATCAGCATGGCAAAATCAATCGCCTGTCGCATCAACTCACCATCTGTAGCAAGCCTAGATTACGCAATGTAATAAAAAGCAATGCGCCTATCAGCAAGTTCTTGAACAAGACATAGCAAATCATATCCATTCGTCCAGCGGGACGATAACGATGCCCCCACCAAGGTCCATCTTTAATGTAGGGTTTACATTGCAAGCGAATGATTATTTCGTAGATACTCCAGCCTAGCCACCAGCCAATCAAAGCATCTGCTCCAAGCCGCCCATTAGCAGCTAACGCCCAAGCTACAGTTACCGCAACTGCAAATGCCAGCCCTGCCGTCTGAATAGCTTTATGCTGAAGCCAGCCTTGTTTGCTCCAGGGCCATAAATGGTCAAATAGTTCATAAAGCAACCATTTAACTCCTTTAGTTTCTACATAGGATGGAAGGCGGTTTTCTGCATTAGGCTTCACTCCTCAGCTCCTTTCATTGGCACAGGATGAATGGGAATGTAATAGCCCTCGGTATTAATACGCGTTAGAGGTAAACCAGATTTCTCACGCAACTTTCGCTCCTTGGATAGCGGCGGGCATGCATGGTCATCATAATAAAGGATCATACAATCTAGACATAACATACATTCACGATGATCAATGACACCTAAACTATCAATCGCCTGTGAACCGCAGCCCGCAGCACAAGCGGAACAAGTGGTGCATTCCTGCTTGCGTTTTAAGCCAAACCAGCGAAAAGTCGTCGGCATCGCCAATGCCGCGCCCAATGGACATAAATATTTACAGAACGGGCGCTCAGTAAAAAGCGATAAACCAAGCAGACTAGCGGTAAATAAAGTGTATGGCCAGCTGCGGTTGAACAATCCCACTAAAAAGGTTGTTTTGAACGGCTCGACTTCTGCCAGCTTTTCCGCTAATCCCATAGAAAAGAATGAGACTGCCAGCAGCACCCAGAAAATACCATATTTGATCCACTTCAGCCGATTATGCAACACCATGCTCGGCTTAAACTGGAAGCGTTTAAGACCAACTTTTCCCGCTATTTTATAGATTATTTCAGACAAAGAGCCGAACGGGCACATCCATCCACAAAATAAGCCACGCCCCCATATAAACACCGTGATGATGATAAACAGCCAGAAAATAAAGATAAATGGATCAGATAAAAATAGCTCCCACTTCCAGTGAAATAGTAATGAGTGAAACCACGTCAGCACCTGTGTAATAGACGGCTGCGCCATCAAACCAAAGCCTATAAAACCAATGCTGACTAACCAAATTGCATATTTAGGAGCTGAAACCCAGCGTTTATCTTTACGACTGGATCGACGCACAAGCCAATCACGATTTGCATAGACTACTGCAGTAAAAAGTAAAATCACAATAAAAGCTGTAATTTCCCAAATGCGAGATTTCCATATTTTTAGCCAAGTGGGATCGGCCTTTACCACTATTGGTCGTCCACCTTGCAGATATTTTGCATCCAGCCAGAACTCACGATCAAAATTGGCAAAGGTTCTAGCCCCAGTCTGCTTGTCAACTTTGTTACCTAAAAATACCAAACTCCACGGATAAGCGGCACTAAAGCTCGTACTGCGTATGATAAATATAGCCGATTCGTTAAACTCTGGCGCTCCTGTAGCCCGAATACCGTACAGATTGCGGTAATCCGTATCACGGAACGTAAAACTATCCATGTCTTGCGAAACTTGGACGCGATCATAAATGCCTCCGCGTACAAATCCGGAACCCTTGAATGACGCTGAACCATTTGCAACGATGAAAATAGCATGTTCATTAGGTTTAAGTTCGGCCATCAACCCTTCGTAATTGCGCTCACCCAAAATACTTCGACCGATAGCAGGTGCATTAAGGTAGCCAAAGTAAAGATCAATGTAGGGTTGCCCAGTATTATCCAAACCAACTTGAGAGGGTGATACAGTGAGGTGCTGTATACTGCCTTCCGAAAGTAGCGTATCCCAAGACTGCTCTTCAGTAATGTTGCTAAAACTGGCTTGAGGTCTAGGAACTGCTTTAATAATGCCGACTTGCTTGGCAATTTCATAGGCACTTCGCATCACAACCTGATTTGCAGAAATGACCGTCACGGTAGCGCCGCTAATCGCGTCAATACCAATGTATCCACCTTCAGCACGCGCCTTACCAATCTCCAGCTTGTCCCAAGCATTCTTACCAACAAACTGCTTGATGAACTTGGTCAATGCTATTTCCGGAATACCTACCAATAGAATCGGCTCGCTGTGTCGCAAAACTTTAACACCTATAATCTTGCCTGTGACGTCCATGCCAATAAGCGTGACGACCGGCTTTCCTGAGTAGGCTGGAATATCAACAATGTCAGTAGAAAGAAATGCGTAGCCTAGTAATTTTTGTTGACCATGTTCCTCATGATAAGCCTCAACGTAGGCTGGGCGCCCTTTTCTGGGAGAGAAGCGATCTGCATTTGGAAAGATATCATGACAAGGCACATAAGCGCACAGGTCTGGGTCGGTTGTAAGCTGGACCGGCAGAGGTGCTTCATAGGAGCCAGAATGGCTCTTTTCGGCGTGGCGCTCTGGTTCTGTATGGTCGTTTGTTTTGTCGCTATCGGCTAATGTTATTGCTGAGAAACACAAACTTAAATAGCAGCAAATTAAAACTGAAAAGCGAGTAATTTGACGTAACAAATAGAGTGGGTGTAATAATCGAGTTTTCATCTGATTCCAGACCTACTACTTAGAATGCGTTACAAATGTAAATTCAGCTGATCTAGATTGAAGTGAATTAAAGTGGAGTGAGCCTATCATTGACTCACTCCAACTGGGCTTTCAATTGTAAAACTTATGCTTCAACAATAAATCTCATGCGCATTTCCAAATGCAACGCATGACAGAAGTGTGTACAGTAAATCCAGTACACTCCCACTTTATTTGCTTTAAAACTTACAGAATGAGTTTCTTGAGGATTAACGATGAAGTTTATATTGTAGTTCTCAATACCAAAGCCGTGAGTTAAATCTTCTACTTTATCGTGATTGGTTACCGTAATTGTGACATCATCGCCATGTTTCACCTTTATTTCTGATAAACCAAAATTAGGTGCTTGAGATGTCATGTAAACCATGACTTTTTTACCTTTACGTTCTATACGGTTATCTGACATAGACTTCACCGCATTCGGGTAGTCATTCATATCGGACACTTGTTTAGTTTTAACTAGGTCTGCCCGAACAATAATAGCGTCATGTGGCTCTGGATAAGCCGTATGATCATGAATCAGTTGCATTTTTTCGCCGCTGATATCGATTAACTGCTCAGTTTCCACATGTAATGGACCCACTGGTAAGAAACGATCTTTAGAAAACTTGTTTCCTGAGTTAAAGAATTTTCCGTCAGCTTCTTTGGTTTCACCCATGGATGAATAACCATGCCCTGGCTGGTAATGCACATCAATACGATCCAGTACTGGTTGCGCTGACTTGTCGCCTTTGAATTGTGCAATGGCTTTATCCACGTTCCATTTAACGATTTGACTGTCGAGGAAAAGGGTTGTGTAAGCATTACCTTTACCGTCGAAAGCAGTATGTAATGGACCCAGACCGATTTCTGGCTCCGCCACAACAGCATCGCGTTCAGTCTTGAGTTCACCAGCAAACCACTTATGCACTAACTCAGTTTCAATCACTGTAGCTGTAGGTGATAGCTTGCCTGAACATACAAAGTATTTACCATCAGGTGAAATATTAACGCCATGCGGGTTTTTAGGCACAGGTACATAACAAACAAGTGCGGTCTTGGGATCTTTATTGGCATCAATCGTACCATCTACCACTGGCACCTTAGTGTTGCCTATAGTGAAAGATTTTCCAGCTTTGATTGCAGCTTCAATACGTTCAATATTAAAAAATACGCAAGCATCCCTTTCTACAGACATCATGTCAGCCAATACTGCGCCATTTTCCGTGTTGTACTGATTGCTTGCGGCCAGCTTGCCATCGTAAGATGTTGCTACTAAGTCATTGTTACCATTGATTCTGACCTGCCAGCGCACTTCCATGCTCTCTGCGTCAACGCAAGTAAAAAGCGAAAACCATTTAGTCGGATCAGAGGTATCACGCCCATCATTAGGTTTTGGTGAGGCAAATTCTGAGCCGCAGAATACGCGAGTTGTAAAGTTAACATTTGCGTCTACTGGATCACGCTTGTCTGGAAATATGCCATGAAAGCCTTGAACATTAGGTATATCAGTGATCGCATCGCACTCCATTCTATCCATTCGGATTCGGGCAAGTCGATTATTTAATTTGTCGTTAGTCCACAAATATTTACCGTTATAGGTGCCGTCAGTGTATGAACCATGCACATGATGGGTATCACCAGTCATGTACTTCAAGCTGCCATCTGCATTAGTTCCCATGATGGCTTTTGATTCGTTGGTAATTCCCCAACCTACCATTGGATCCACATTAAACACTGGAATACGCTTAAGGGTGCGACCAGAAGGTATGCCATATATACGCATTTCTCCATTATGCCCTGCGCTTGAGAAGCTATAGTATGAGTCAAGCTTACCTGGTTGCACTTCAAATTTGCTTGAGCCTTCCAAGTGATCAGCAGCTTTGCCTGCAACGCCGTTTTCAGACTGTTTGCAAGCCGACAAGCCCATCACCAGCCCCGCTCCAGCTAACGACGCTGCTGCGGTTGTGCCAAAAAACTTTCTGCGGCCCTCATCTTCAGGTAAATCATTATTGACTTGTTCTTTACTGAGATCACTCATGTTCTTCTCCTTTAACTTGGGTGATTAAAACACCCAGTAAATTCTGCGACATTTTGTCGCACTAAGTGACCAAGGCTACCACGTCTGTTATAGATTAACTTGACAAAGATCAATTTGATAAAATTAATTACTTATGGCTATAAACAATGAACTCTAAATTTCAGTAATATCTACAACTGATTTTGGATTAACTGCCGATTGATAAATTATAAATTTAGAGCTTATTGCTGGTAGGTAACTGAAATATGGTTACCTAACACGAACGACCGATTTGCCGCTTAGCAGTCGTTAATTTAAATATAGTTGAAAGCATTAGCTCCAACTTGACAATTGGCTAAGTGACTATTGAATGTTTAATTTCTCGGACACTCGGAAAGTGACTGTATCAAATCATTTTCCAGATCCTCTGGGGTTTCAAGTCCAATAGACAGTCTTATTAAACTATCCGTGATACCACGCGATTG